>VYKP01000019.1_pt1 | contig 51649 bp, 48 predicted proteins | sample 5114551 | NCBI WGS metagenome assembly VYKP01 (sample SAMN12291777, study PRJNA351875) | freshwater metagenome | isolation source: freshwater lake | place: USA: Michigan, Baseline Lake | collected 2013-08-09
ATACATGGCTATCATTTTAGCAAATAGAGAGAATTCTTGTCCATTAAGAAATGTCACAAATTACATGGGTACATTGAGAAAAGTTAAGGAGGTGCATCCATTGATGGATAAGGGGTTTCAGCTATTGTGGTATATATGTATGGGGTAAGTTCAGTTATGTGTATGAGGGAAGTTCAGCTTGAACGATGTTCAAAGACACATTTTGCGCTTCCTCGGTTCGGCTTGTCAAAAATATTATTTTCTCTGTAGAGGAACTGGTGGAATGTGGGTTTCAAACATCCTCTTAGCTTATCATCTCTTGTTTCCTAGCTCCTGACTTGCTTAATTTTGCTCTTGCCAAAAATAATCGGCGGGTTTTTTGGTTTCTGTTGGTGATAATTGAGGCGCGTCTCCCAAGAAAACCGAGCGCTGGCTGACGCGATCGCCTAATCTTCTTTGGACTCGACTGGGAATACCGTAACCGTAGGCAATATGACCTTTTCCTGCTAGGACGATGATCTGATATTCGGGATGCGCTTGCCAGAATTTAGCGATCGCATCAGCCATGGTTTCATCCCAGAGGACTTGTGCCAGAAAAAAGCGATCGAATCCCTGACTTTTGCCCCCCGTGTGTTGCTGATAAACGGCTAAGATCTGTTGACGATAATCCTCGTTATCCTGGTTTATTTCGCTTTTAGGAGGGATGTGGGTCATTTCTGAGGTTGAGAGGCTTTCTAAGCCCTCCTGTGCCACTTTTCTAGTGATTTCCGTGGGTGTATTTAGGGCGATCGCTGGTAGTTGTTGCGCCTTGGCCAAGCGCAGGATCGGGGCGTAAAATTCCCAATCAAATCCCCAACGTTGGTCGTATTCACTTTTTTCTCTCAACTGATTTTCGCTAATTTTGCCGGCTAAATACTGATCCAAATAGATTTGGTAAGGACGTTGAAACATCTCGAAAGCGATCGCTATTTGGGGATTATTAGCCTGTAAATACTCGATAATAGCTAATTGGGCCTGATGGTCGGCTTGACTATCGTGCCTTTCTCCCAGATAAATAATCTCGGCTGTTTTTAAATCGGCCAGAATTTGTTTTTGGCTATTAGTAAAACTCCAGGCCCGGGGCAGCAAAATAAACAGTAAGCAGAGGGCAAGGAAAACGGGAAAAAAGCGTCGGGAGAATTTCATCTTTTTAAAGGCCTTTTAAGAAACCTATCTTAACCGAAGCCAAGAAAAAAAGGGTGGACAATGCCCACCCGCAAAAATTTTCAGAGAACCTTTTGGGTTTAGTAGGTTTCTACGTGCCAGCGATGTTCTTTTTTCAGTTGTTTCTGATAGACAGACCAATCGGTGCCATTTTTAGCAGCGGCACCACTGATGGCATCGTCGATTCCATCTTCCATCCCTTTCAGTCCGCACATATAAGCGTGGGTTTTGGGACTTTGGAGTAGATTCCAGATTTCGTCAGCGTGTTCGGCTACCCGGTGTTGAATATACATTCTGCCGCCCTGGGGATTTTGCTGTTCCCGACTGATGGCATAGGTGAGACGGAAGTTATCGGGGAATTCCGCCGCTATTTTCTCTAATTCTTCTTGGTAGAGAATATTGGCCGTTTTGGGAACTCCGAAAATCAACCAAGCTAGACCTTTGAATTTATAATCTTCGTGTTGTTCCTTGAACATCCGCCAGAGGAAAGCTCGGAAAGGAGCGATTCCCGTCCCAGTGGCCATCATAATGATAGTGGCATCTTCGTCACTCGGTAGCAGCATTTCCTTACCCACGGGACCGGTAATGGCCACATCAGCACCCACCTCTACATGACAAAGATGGGTGGAACAAACTCCATAAACCGTTTCTTTGGTTTCTGGGTGTTGGTATTCTAACTGACGCACGCAGAGGGATACGGTTTTATCGTCTAATTTATCACCATGACGGGTGGAGGCGATCGAATAGAGTCTCAATTTATGAGGTTTGCCATTAGCATCAGTACCCGGAGGGATAATACCGATACTTTGCCCTTCTAAATAGCGCAAATCGCCCCCAGAAAGGTCAAAGGTGACGTGTTGTACGATGCCGATACCTCCCTCATCAACCAGAGGATAATTCTCGATACATTTGCCGATAAAGGGTTGGTTCGGACGGTAGATATTGACGGGGATATCTGTTTTTTCTTTCGCTTGAGTCATGGCCTTTTTCTTGGTCTGTTCGGGGACGGGCGATGATTGAGCGATTGGCTGTGGTGTGGAGGCACTAGAAACAGTTGCTACGGGGGCAATCCCATTGAAGGGTTTGATGCTGACGATACGACCACCTAAACGGGTAATCCGACGCATTTCTTGATTCATGCGACTGTAGGGAACCGTGAAGAACACGCTTCCACTCTGACGGATTGAATAATCCAAGCTGTCGGTATTGTCGTTTTGATTGAGACCCGCCACTTCGTAAACAAATAAACGGTTTCCCGCTAGTGTACTCGGACTGTACATTAAATATAACTCCCAACTCAAGTCACGATAATCGTTCCATAGTTTAGCCTACCATCGGTACACTACACCTAGGCCTAATTGAGAGTTATCTTAAAAAAACCACAGACATCGCTTTTATCCTTTCTCTGAAAATAGCTCAACTCTCTGGTTAAAATCTGTTACATTTGCAGCATTTTACTTTTTATTAAGATTTATGCTACTTTTCCCCATTTATGCTAAAAATCCCCCTGGTCTGCCTGATGAGGACAAGAGCGGGGGACAGATATTAGCGATAATTATTTTTTGACATCCTCGCCGCCCCAAAAGTGCGGCGATTCCTAAACCTCACGATTTAAGTTTCTGCTTCCACCACCGTCGCATACCACAGTTAAAAAACCATGTACTGTCTTACACAGAGTCCACAGACTTTCGCCCTATTTCAGAAGCCCGATTCCGTGTGTCCCACGGTACGTTGACCGCCTATAGCTTCTTGTACTTGTTGCGCGCGACTTTTTACCCGGCCAAGCTTTTCTGGTCGGAACCCCCTAAGCTGAGTTTTCAAGGCTTCGGCCGTGAGCTCAGGCTTCGACGGTGAGACTTCGGCGTGAGACTTCGGCGTGAGCTCAGTAGTTCGACAGGCTCACTAACACGAACGCTCAGCCGAACCGCCGAACGGTGCTGCGCCGTCCACTTGGTTTTCGAGACTGGCCTTTTAATTCTAACGTAAAGCCAACCTAGAACGGCGGGGTTTCAGACCCAAAATTTCCGATGAACGCAGCAGTGTTTAAGGGTTTAATGCTGACGATGCGAGCGCCTAAACTGGTAATCCGACGCATTTCTTGATTCATGCGGCTATAGGGAACAGTTAAAAATACACTGCCACTCTTACGGATAGAATAATCTAGGTTATCAGTCTTGTCATTTTGACTCAAACCGACGACTTCATAGACAAAAAGGCGGTTTTCCTTGGCACTAGAGAGACTTTGCATCGAAATGGCTCCTACATTGATGTTATAGTTCTCTAGTTTAGCCTAGCAGGGAGACTAGCAATCTAGTTAATGGCCGATTTATGGCCGTTTATTCTACCATGACGCTCGATCGCAATTGTCCACAGGCCGCATCGGCCGCTAAACCTCTCGAATAACGGACAGTAACGGCGACTTTTTCCTGTTCTAAAATAGTTTTAAAAGCCTTAATTCTCTTTTCATCAGGCCGTTGATAATCCACCTCTTGAATGGGATTATAGGGGATTAAATTGACATGAGATTGAAACCCTTTTACCAGTTTGACTAATTCCCTTGCGTGTTCGGGTAAATCATTCACTCCCGCTAAAAGAATGTATTCAAATGTCACCCTTCGTCCCGTGATTTGAACGTATTCCTGACAGTCTTGGATCAGATTAGTTAGGTGATAATGGTCGGCACTGGGGATTAATTTAGATCGAACTTGTTGATTAGAAGCATGGAGACTAACAGCAAAAGTTACTTGCAAATTATGTTCGGCTAGTTGCTTGATTTTCTGGGGTAATCCCACGGTAGAAATCGTTAAACAACGCTGACCGATACCCACATCTTGATTGAGGGAATGAATCGCTGTCACCACTTCGGGGATATTTAATAAAGGTTCCCCCATCCCCATAAATACCACATGACTAACTCGCTGTTGAAAATCCTCCTGTACTGTTAACACTTGGTCAACGATTTCATAGGCTTTTAAATTACGAGTAAAACCCCCTTTTCCTGTGGCACAAAAATCACAGGCCATCGGACAACCCACTTGGGAAGAAACACAGACTGTCAATCTTTTTTCACTAGGAATTCCCACTGCTTCGATAATTAAACCATCGTCCAGTTTTAGCAGATATTTACGAGTGCGATCGGGTGCTACACTGCGATAATGTATAAGGGAACGACCGATAGGATAATCCGCCAGCTTGTTGCGCCATTCTTGGGGAAATACGGAAATATCCGCCAAAGAATGCACCCCTTTTTCGTATAGCCATTGGTGTAATTGTTTCCCCCGATAAGCGGGTTGTCCTTGGTCTTTTACCCAGTTGGTCAGTTCCTCTAAAGATTTCCCTAGTAAAGTCATAATTATTATCGTTGATCGCCCTATCATTCTAACTGATCGATTATCCCTAGTAGCAAAACCGTAACAAAATTGTATTGATTAATTGACATTTTTTCCCTTTGCTCCTTCTCTAGTCTTTGTCAGTCAATTAAATACTTAAGTAGTAGTGCAAAATTAACTTCTTGGTTAGGATAGGCACTCATGCAAGAGGCAAAAGCTTTATCGAAATATGTAATTAATTTTGCTTAGATACTTAAAACTATAACTTAAACTGAGCTTGGGGACAAAAATAAATCTAGTCTTAAGCTTGCTCTTTTTACTTTTCATTTAACCCAACTGTTCAAAGGGAACTGTCAGCGCCATAATGATCGATGGACTTCGATCGAGAACAGAAATTTTATGAGTTGCCAGTCAAAAAAGTCAATAGGGGAAAATAAGAATCTTTTCAGTTGTAAAAGCAATATTTAAGCGAAAATTTATGAAAATCGCTATTTTATCGCAAGATGCTTCTCTTTACTCGACCAAGCGACTGAAAGAAGCAGGAGAAGCTCAAGGCCATGAGGTACGAGTGATCAATTATTTGCGCTGTTACATGAACATCACCTCCCATAAACCCACGGTTGTCTATAATGGTAAACCCTTGGAGAGTTTCGATGCGATTATCCCCCGTATTGCCGCCTCCAAAACCTTCTATGGAACCGCAGTCGTCCGACAATTCGAGGTGATGAATATTTTTACTGCCAACGACTCGCAAGCAATTTCTCGGTCACGGGATAAATTGCGTTGTCTGCAAATCCTCGCTCGGGAAGGGATAGGTTTACCAGTGACGGGAATTGCTCACGCAACTCAAGATATCGATGGTTTAATCGAAACCGTCGGCGGCACCCCTCTAGTGATTAAATTATTAGAAGGAACCCAAGGTATTGGGGTAGTCCTAGCGGAAACAGACCAAGCAGCCAAGTCAGTTATTGAAGCTTTTCGGCAATTAGAGGCTAATATTCTAGTACAAGAGTATATTAAAGAGGCCAGTGGGGCAGATCTGCGCTGTTTTGTCATCGATGGAAAAGTGGTAGCCTCGATGAAGCGACAGGGGGTCGAAGGGGATTTTCGTTCTAATCTTCACCGCGGTGGTAAAGCAGAAAAGATAAAATTAACCCCAGAGGAACGCAGTACAGCGATACGGGCCACTAAAGCCATGGGTTTACGGGTTGCGGGTGTGGACTTATTACGGTCCAATCACGGGCCTGTGGTTATTGAGGTCAATTCCTCTCCAGGTTTAGAAGGAATAGAAGCAGCCACTGGTGTGGATGTGGCCAAAAAAATTATCGATTTTGTCGCTAAAAATGCCACCCTAGTCCTAAATCGCGATCGATATCAATATTAGCTGTCAGCCGTCAGACTTCGGCGTGAGACTTCGGCGTGAGTTCAGTAGTTCGGCGAGGCTCACTCGATCCGCTCACTAACACGAACGCTTTTTCTCCCCATCTCCCCACTTCCCCACACCCTGCTCCCTGCTCGCCTGATGATCACAAAAAAACTTCATCAAGAGGGGAACAACTTCCAGTAAGATGAAAAATGGTCAGTGAAAAAGCTGACCAAAATTTATTGCTGGAAATGGTAACACCGCCCCATTTCCCCAGACCCTAGGGGCTAGAGTCTGGTAAACCAGCGGATAAAAATTGACATCCATGAGTACAGAAATTTTCGATCGAGTTAAAAAAGTTGTTGTGGAACAATTAGAAGTAGAGGATCCGGGTACAGTTACTCCCGAAGCAAGCTTTGCTAATGATCTGAAAGCTGATTCCCTTGATGTGGTCGAGTTAGTGATGGCTTTAGAGGAAGAATTTGATATTGAAATTCCCGACGAAGCGGCCGAACAAATTGACACTGTGGGCAAAGCTGCCGATTATATTAGCGGGAAAGTAGAAGCAACCGCCTAGTTATTGCGGGAAAATTGACAATTTAGAATTAAATATCTGGGGCAAAATCTGCCCTTATTTTTGAACAAACATGACAGAATTGCCATTAAAAAGGGTTGTCATCACGGGGATGGGTGCGATCACTCCCCTCGGCAATAATCTAGCAGACTATTGGACAGGCTTAATCAACGGCAAAAGTGGCATTGGTTTAATTACCCACTTTGATGCCTCCCGTCACGCTTGTCGCATTGCTGGGGAAGTGCGGGATTTTGACCCCCACGAATATGTGGATCGCAAAGAGGCAAAGCGCATGGACCGTTTCGCTCAATTTGCCGTCGCCGCTAGTTTGCAAGCGCTGCAAGATTCTCGGTTAGTTATCGACGCTCTCAATGCCGATGATATAGGTGTACTAATCGGTACGGGCGTAGGTGGCATAAAAGTGCTGGAAGACCAACAGGAAATTTACTTGACAAAAGGTCCGAGCCGGTGTAGTCCCTTCATGATCCCGATGATGATTGCCAATATGGCCGCCGGTTTAACCGCTATCCACACGGGGGCCAAGGGACCGAGTAACTGCACCGTGACCGCTTGCGCTGCTGGTTCCAATGCCATCGGCGATGCTTTCCGTCTAGTACAAAGGGGTTTTGCCAAAGCGATGATCTGCGGTGGCACAGAAGCGGCCGTTACTCCCCTAGGATTGGCTGGTTTTGCCTCCGCTAAGGCCCTGTCCACCCGCAACGATGACCCCACCCGGGCCAGTCGTCCCTTTGACAAGGATCGGGATGGTTTTGTCATGGGGGAAGGGGCAGGAATCTTGATTATAGAGGAATTAGAAACGGCCTTGGCCCGTGGGGCGCGGATTTACGGTGAAATGATCGGTTATGGTCTGACTTGCGATGCCTATCACATGACAGCTCCAGTTCCCGATGGTCGTGGAGCCACCAGAGCGATCGAATTAGCGATCAAAGATGCCGGTTTGACTCCGGCGGAAATTAGCTATATCAACGCCCACGGCACCAGTACGGGGGCCAATGATCCCACGGAAACCAAGGCGATTAAAAAAGCTTTAGGAGAATCGGCCTACCAAATCCCCGTCAGTTCCACCAAATCGATGACAGGCCACCTTTTAGGCGGTTCTGGCGGCATTGAAGCCGTGGCCACGGTCATGGCGATCGCTAATGATCGGATTCCCCCGACGCTCAATCTGGACAATCCTGACCCCGATTGTGATCTCGATTACGTCCCCTACGAAAGTCGTCAGCAGATAGTTAACGCTGCCCTCTCCAACTCCTTTGGATTTGGTGGCCATAACGTCACCTTAGCTTTTAGAAAATATGCTTGAGTCGATGCCCCTGAAAGAGTAATCTGTGAGTGGCTCCCTCTTTAACTGGGTCTTATTTTTGTAGTTCATTCTAAAAAACATTATGGTTGTCGCCTCTCAATCCCTCGAAGAACTTTGTATTAATGCGGTGCGTTTTTTAGCGGTGGATGCCGTGGAAAAAGCTAAATCGGGACACCCCGGACTGCCGATGGGAGCCGCTCCCATGGCCTTTGTTCTCTGGGATCAATTCCTGCGTTTTAACCCGAAAAACCCCCAATGGGTCAATCGCGATCGTTTTGTTCTCTCCGCCGGTCACGGTTGTATGCTGCAGTACGCTTTGATGTACCTGACGGGATACGATAGCGTTCCCCTCGAGGAGATTAAACAATTCCGCCAGTGGAAATCGAAAACCCCCGGCCACCCCGAAAATTTCGTTACGGAAGGGGTAGAAGTGACCACCGGTCCCCTGGGTCAAGGGATTGCCAATGGTGTGGGTTTGGCCCTAGCAGAAGCTCATTTAGCAGCCCGTTTCAACAAACCGGATGCCAAAATTATTGACCATTACACCTATGTGATTTTGGGTGATGGTTGCAATATGGAGGGAATTTCCGGGGAAGCTTGTTCCTTAGCCGGTCACTGGGGTTTAGGCAAGTTAATTGCTCTCTACGATGATAACCATATTTCGATCGATGGTTCCACCGATATCGCTTTTACCGAAGACGTGAGCAAGCGTTTTGAAGCCTACGGTTGGCACGTTCAGCACGTCGAGAATGGTAACACTGATTTAGATGCCATTGCCAATGCGATCGCAGCTGCCAAAGCTGTCACCGATAAACCCTCGATGATTAAAATCACCACCACCATCGGTTATGGTTCCCCCAATAAGTCTAATACCGCCGATGTTCACGGGGCAGCTTTAGGAGCAACGGAAATCGAGTTAACCCGGAAAGCACTAGGTTGGGAATACGAGCCGTTTGTGGTTCCCGATGAGGTGTTAAATCGTTTCCGGCAAGCAGTGGACAAGGGAACGACGGCAGAAACGGACTGGAATAAGTTATTTAACGAATATCAGGCCAAATATCCCGCAGAAGCGGCTTTATTTGAAGAGTTAACCACCGGTCAACTGCCGGAAGGTTGGGAGCAAGCTTTACCGGTTTATAAACCCGAAGATAAGGCGCTCGCTAGTCGTAAACACTCGGAAATCTGCTTAAATGCCCTCGCGGGGGTTTTACCCGGTTTAATCGGCGGTTCGGCGGATTTAACCCACTCTAACTACACCGAATTAGAGCATTTTGGTAATTTCCAAAAAGGCAGTTATCAGGAGCGTAACGTTCACTTTGGCGTGCGTGAACACGCGATGGGGGCGATTTGTAACGGTATTGCTCTCCATAACACGGGATTGATTCCCTACGGGGCGACTTTCCTGATTTTCACCGACTATATGCGGAATTCTATCCGTTTATCGGCATTATCAGAAACTCGCGTCATCTGGGTAATGACTCACGATTCCATTGCCCTAGGGGAAGATGGACCGACTCACCAACCCGTGGAACACGTTGCTTCTCTGCGCGCTATTCCTAACCTGTTAGTCATGCGTCCGGGAGATGGTACGGAAACTTCCGGTGCTTATAAAGTAGCGGTGAGCGAAAAGAAACGCCCGACTTTATTGGCTCTCTCCCGTCAAAATCTGCCCAATTTAGCGGGAACTTCCCTTGCAGGTGTGGCTAAAGGTGCTTATGTTATCACCGATTGCGAAGGTACTCCTGATGTGATCCTCATCGGTACGGGGGGCGAGTTATATCTCTGCGATAAAGCGGCTGCGGTGTTAAAAGAGGCAGGAATTAAAGCTCGCGTCGTTTCTATGCCCTGTTGGGAGCTATTCGAGGAACAATCGGCAGAATACAAAGAATCGGTATTGCCGAAAGCAGTGAAAAAACGTCTCGCAGTGGAAGCGGGTTCAACCATGGGTTGGCATCGTTACATCACCGATGAGGGGGATGTGTTGGGGGTTGATACCTTCGGCGCTTCTGCTCCGGGGGGTGTGATTCTAGAGAAGTTTGGTTTTACCCTGGATAACGTGGTAGCGAAGGCAAAAGCGTTGTTAGGTTAATCACCTGAAATCTTAGCTGTAATGAGTCAGAAAAATCTGGCTCATTTTTTTGTTTTTCTATTGTGACTGTCAGTCAGTGGACTAGGGGTCACGTCAGGCAGTTTAATCGAAGCATGGCAAAGGACAATTTAGCTCAATTTGGCAGATGTTTACATAATGCTAGTATTCAAAAGGGTTTATCCCAAGAAAGGTTGGCCGAAGCGGCCAATTTGGATAGAACTTACATCAGTCTTCTTGAACGTGGTAAAAGGAATCCTTCTTTACTATGCTTGATTTCTTTATGTAGAGCATTAAACATAAGTCTTTCGGAGCTTTTTAACACTATGTCTATAAATTCCGATGTAAATACTAATGATGTCAGAAGATTTGATTAAATTGCTTGAGGAGTTTTTACATGATAACGAGCTTGAATGGGAATGGTTTGAAAAAATAGAAAGTTTTTGTAAGAGTTATAGTTTGAATATCAAATATATTACAGAAGTTCTCAATGATCCAAAAGTTATTCCTATGATTCGTGGCAAGTTTTTTGAGTTCACTGTACAAGATGAACTGTCAAAAATACTCTCGAATAATTATTTAGTTACTAATCCTCGCTTAAATCCTCAAGCTGGTTCTCACGATATAGACGTAGCTATTATCAATCAAAAAAACGCCAAAAAATCAGCAATTCTCATTTTGAAACGATTTTGCGTTGTTTCAGCGATCTAGAGATTCGTTAAGAATTATTAACCCCTCTAGGTGCAAGGGTTTTAATGTCATGAAACCTTAAAATGATCAGGGAGGTATCAGACCTTTTATTGAAGTCAAATGTATGAGATCAAGAACCTTAGGAGACAAAGCGACAGAACAAAGGTCTAAATTGATAGGAATACCTTCAACAAGCATAAATATTCACAAAGATCAATATATTGAAACAGATTTTGATTTAGTAATTACATCTCTTGCCAATGCTTTTTTTCAGACCAATTTAGAAACAGGACTATTTGTTTGGAAGCCCACACCAAAAGAGCAAATATTTTTAAGCAAAATTAATATTAATAATCAAGAAAAAGCCCTTTTAAAAATGTACGTTGCCAGAAGTAAATATTTAACAGCAAATCAAACCAATAATATCAAGTGTTCTCGCCAGAAATGCCAGGACTACAACTGTAATTTCATCCCTAATTATCCCAAAATTTTCTTTGATGTTAATACGGCTGAACCTCTACAACCATGGCTCCCGATCGAAAAAATAGAGGATTTACTTGATTAAAATTAGCAATCAAGATATATCGAATAAACTTAATTGTAGAGGTGTGAATCTTGCGGGTTTCTGAAGATCATAATTAGCAATAAATACCTCCTTGCCCTTGCGTCTTTCACTCTGATAACCATGTTCCAATTTTAAACCATTTTTTTGATCATCAGTTCGATTAATAGTGTAATTCCATTCATTATCTTGTAAAGAAATACACCAATCATACATTTCTCTAATTTCGGAGCAATTATCATAAGTCAAAAGAAATTTAAATCGATGTTGATGTTTTTTCAACGTCTTACATAACCTTTCATGATCTTCTAGACTGAAGAAACAGGAATAGAATTTATTTTGATCTGCTTGAAAGTAGGGAGGATCGACAAATAAAAAGTAATCGTCGGGTAATTGATTGATTAAATCTTCAAAATCTAAACAAAATAAATTGACATTTTGCAGTTTTTCCGAAGTAGTTTTTAGGTGAGAAGGCCAGTTTTCAGGACGCATAGAATACTTATCACCATAGCCCCAATAACAATTTTCAAGTTTCATAATTCCTGAGTAGGAAGTTCTATTTAGATAATACCAACGCATGGCTCTTTCTAGGTCATTGGCTGGTTGAAATTCATTTTTATAATAACTGTGTAATTCTTTGGTAGCGTTTAGATCTTTTAATAATTCAATTAGACTACCAAGATAATCTTTGATATGTCGATAACAGTTGATTAATTCTTCATCTTTGTCATTGAGAATATTCTCTGCTACACTTTCCTTAGCAAAGAATATAGATGCTCCCCCCGCAAAAGGTTCACAATACTTATGGTGACTGGGAAGACAAGCTAAGATTAGCGGATCTCTTGGATTTGGTGGGTAAAATGTATTCTAAGATACAGTCCTGCTGGCGAGCGAGTGAAAGGAACCACAAAGACACAAAGGACACAAAGATTGAGCAATCATATAGTAAGTTAAACTTATCACACAGAACCTAGAACAGCCCAAAGGGGAATAAATAATCAGTTATTAATAACTGGATTTAGTATTAATCATAAGTACCTAAGCAAAATTAATTACACATATCGGCTCTCTTAGGTTTGGTGGGCAAAATGTATTCTAAGATACATTCTTTCCGGCGAGCGAGTGGAAGGAACCACAAAGACACAAAGGACACAAAGATTGATCGATCCTCTGTATACTAGGAAATTAATTTTGCACGACTACTTAGTATTAAAAACGGATTTACTATGATTAGCCTTTTTAAACTTGTTTTCGCAGTTTCAATCCTTGGAAATGCGATCGCCAATAAAAATAGCAGAGTCCAGTAGTTACCCCAAGACTGAGAATTGTTATCCCCGTGGGAATTTCCAACACCCCCGACTCGGTTGCTGATATGTTGTACGATTGTAATAAGAGGATTTTTTTCCTGAAAAATTGTCATATTTGAGGTTTTGATTATGCCTTATACAAACGAAGAAGGTGGACGCTTAAATAATTTCGCCGCTGAACCGAAAGTTTATCAAGCGGATCCCCCGACTAAATCAGAACAACGTAATTATATTTTCTGGGGTGTTGCTGCGATCACACTTGTGGGTGGACTGTTAGCCGTCGCTTTTTACGCATCTCAAGCTGGCTAAAATTTAGTCCCTCGTAGTTGCGATTTAGCCTCGTTCACTCCTCTTTAGGGCTAAAATCACAACTACTCCCTATTTTAGGGCTTTTGACCCTGAATTAATGCCACTGCTGACTGAGACTTAGCCGCAGTCCCCTGTTTACCCTGAGATAACGCTAAACGAGCTGCTGCTTCTAAATCAGCGATCGCTTTTTCCCTGTTTCCCAATTTATAATAGGTCAAACCCCGATTGTGGTACGCTTCGGCAAAATTGGCATTGATTTTCAGACTCTCATCATAGTCCCTTAAAGCCATTTCCTGCTGTCCGGCTCGGTTATAGGCCAAGGCGCGATTATAGAAAATGCTATCCTGTCCTCTGGTTCCCTGTAAACTCAAAGCTTTTGTGTAATCCTCGATCGCTTCTAGGTGTTTACCTAAGTCATCCTTAGCATTACCGCGATAAATAAAGAAATCAGCAAAATTTCCGTTTAAAGCGATCGCTTTTGTGCAATCCTCCACGGCTGCCTCGTATTTTTTCGTCAGATAATGCACATAACAACGATTACCGAGAGCGTTGACATAATTAGAGTTGATTGTCAAGGCCTGGGTATAATCTGCGATCGCTCGCTCGTACTGGCCAAGAACTAATTCCGCATAGCCGCGATTATAGTAAGCATCGGCATCCTTCGGTTCTAATTGTAGAGCTTGAGTAAAATCGGCAATCGCCCCTGAGTAATCCCCTGCGGTTAAACGATCCACCCCCCGATTATAAAATTCTACAGCTTTCACGGGGTTAGCGGTAGTTTGAGCGCTTAGGGGAGAGACAGTCAGTAAAAAACTGGCTATAGCGATAATAATTGTCAATTTTTTCTTAATTTTCATAATCCCTTCACCTAAACAATTCAAGGTAAAATTAAACAGCCCTACTTACAGGTCAAAATATCATGATTAAATCTCTTTTGGCGACTTTCCTCCTAATTACCACCCTCCTCTTCACCGGTTGTACAACTCCCATTGCTGGACTGCAAGGATATACCAGTGGCAGCCAAGGCTATCAATTCTTGTATCCTAAGGGGTGGACGCAGGTGGATGTGAAAAAAGTTGCAGGAGTAGATGTGGTTTTTCATGACCTGATCGAAACGAGCGAAAATTTAAGCGTTATTATCAACCCCGTCCCCGACAATAAAACTTTAACAGATTTAGGGACCCCCTCGGAAGTTGGCTATCGTCTCCTGAAAAATAACAGTCTTAACCCCAATCTTGATAAGGAAGTAGAATTAATTCGCTCAGAATCCCATCAAATCGACGGCAAAGATTATTATATCCTCGAATATCAAGTTAAATTAGCGAACGGCCAAGAACGTCATAATCTGGCCAGCGTCACGGTTAATAATAATAAACTCTATTCTTTTAATCTTTCCACTTCCCAAAAACGTTGGACGCAAATTCAAGAACTCTTTGAAACTATCGTTGATTCTTTCTCGGTTAGTTAAATGTCAGAGGATAGGAAATTTTCAGTAAAATGTAGGGTGCGTTAGACGGCAAAAATTCCTGTTTTGACTTAAAGGTAACAATCCGTCGTAACGCACCACTGGCAATAGGCAATAGTAAAACGTAGGGTGCGTTAGACGGCAAAAATTCCTGTTTTGACTTAAAGGTAAAAATCCGTCGTAACGCACCACCTATCATCAACTAGGTAGCCGGTCACAATTAAAGATAAAATACTTACTTAATCAGTAATCAGTAAACAGTGAAAAGACAGTAGGAAACTTCTATTTAATACTGTCACTTAAAACTCAAATCTAATAACTGATAACTGATAACTGATAACTGATAACTGATAACTGATAACTGATAACTGATAACTGATAACTGATAACTGATAACTGATAACTGATAACTGATAACTGATAACTGATAAATTGATAATTAAGTCTAATAATTTTTCATTGCCTAACCCACCCTACCTAACTTTTATCCTTTTGACTTTTTACTTTAAAACTTATGTCTATTCCCTTGATTCTTGCTTCCGCTTCTCCTGCGCGTAAAAAACTATTACAAATGGTCGGAATCGATCCGATTGTGCGGGTGAGTAACTTTGATGAATCGACAATTAATGCTGATGATACTCTCCATCTTGTCCAAACTTTAGCCCAATGTAAAGCGCAAACGATCGCCCCCCAATTTGATACAGGATTAATTCTTGGTTGTGATTCCGTTTTAGAATTAGCGGGGGAAGTATATGGCAAACCCAAGGATAAATCAGAAGCGATTGATCGTTGGCAAAAAATGCGCGGTCAGGTGGGTACACTCTATACAGGTCATGCTTTAATTGATCGAGTTAATAATCAAACCTTGACTCGTTGTGGGATTACTAAAGTTCACTTTGCCAATATCAGCGATGAAACAATTATTGCCTACGTTGACACCGAAGAACCCCTCAAATGTGCTGGCTGTTTTGCCCTAGAAGGAAAGGGGGGTCTATTCGTGGAAAGATTAGAGGGATGTCATAGTAATGTTATCGGTTTAAGTTTGCCCCTATTTAGGCAGATGTTAACGGATTTTGGCTACCAAATCACTGACTTTTGGTGATCTTTTTGCCGATAATTTTTCCAAATTTATTGGCACAAGGGCTTGACAAATTCTCAGATTTGTGTTAACCTTTTATTATAATGGGAATCCGTGTACTCCTGCGAACCCCTCTTTTTTCTATCCGATAGCCCCAAGATTTTTAACCCTTTCCTTTTCACTTTTTCCCGAAAAAACTATGTCTTGCTTGCGCGTGGGAATTGCCGGTCCGGTGGGTTCAGGAAAAACAGCCCTGCTCGATGCCCTGTGTAAAAATTTGCGGGATCAATATCCGATCGCCGTAGTCACCAATGATATTTATACTCAAGAAGATGCCCAATTTTTAGTGAGATCGCAAGCTTTAGCCCCAGAAAGAATCTTAGGAGTAGAAACGGGAGGATGTCCCCATACAGCTATTCGCGAGGATGCCTCAATTAACTTAGTTGCCATGGAACAGTTAGAGAGAAAATTTGCTAACTTAAAGCTAATTTTTCTGGAAAGTGGTGGCGACAACTTAGCGGCAACCTTTAGCCCGGAATTAGTAGATTTAACCATCTATGTGATTGACGTGGCAGCCGGAGATAAAATCCCTCGCAAAGGTGGACCTGGTATCACCAAATCGGATTTATTGGTAATTAATAAAATAGATTTAGCCCCGATGGTGGGGGCAGATTTAGGGGTGATGGATAGAGATGCCAAAAAGATGCGCGGGGATAAACCCTTTATCTTCACCAACTTGAAAACACGGGAAGGATTAGAGCGAGTGATTGCCTTTATCGAAAAGAATTTATAATAACTATTACTAGGAATAAAAAAGAGAGCGCCAGAAAAATTTAGGTAAAGCTAACATTCTTTTCCAGCGCCAAGGTTCCTGATAGAGTCGATACAACCACTCTAAATTATTGTCACAGAAAAAGCGAGGGGCGCGGATTTTTGTCCCGGACCAGATATCAAAACTACCCCCCACCCCTACCCAGATAGCTTGGGGACAGAGATATCGATGTTCCCTAATCCAATATTCCTGTCGGGGTACTCCCAAACCAACTAAAATTAACCGCGGTTGTTGATCTTTTAATACCTCAATCCAATCGGACATTTCCTCGGAGGATAGATAACCGTGGTTAGCCAGAATACGGATATTAGGTATCTTTTTTTGCCAATTACTTGCCGCTTTTTCTGTAATCCCCGGTTTACCACCAAAAAAAGCAATAGGAGAACTCTCTCCCTGCATTCCTAACTCAGTAATTAAGGATTCTGATAATTCAATACCGGGGCAGCGGGGTTGTTTTTTGCCCCTTAATTTTAAGTAAATAACAATCCCAGCACCGTCGGGAATAACTAAATCTGCTTCTCGAATAACTTGGGCTACTTTAGCATCATTTTCCCCTAACATTGCCATTTCTGCATTAAGAGTGACAACGTGGGAACCAAAACCTTGATAGGCGCGATCAATTAACCAACGACTGTAGTTATCGAGAAGATGAACCGGTAAACCGAGAACTGAATATTTAGGGGGAGTTTCTAACATAAGTAGGTAGGTGCTAAAAGTTGTCAGACACCCCCCTTATCAAGGGGGGATTAAGGGGGGATCAGGGGGAGAATCTATCTTCAATTTAATTATAAATACTTACTTATAATTCATCTTGATTTAGTTTTTATTTTATCGAGAAATTGGCACAAAATCCACCCCAAAACTAGAACGAGAACCGGGTTGAACTACCACTAATTGCACCGATTGATTGCGATCGCCAGAGGGTAAAAATCGCACTGGATTAGTCGCCCCAGGGACAGAAAAATCACTGCTTCTTAACGCCTGTTGAACTCCCTCTCGGCTAGATTCTGCCTTAATGCCGGCGATTAAAGCCTGGGTAGCGTCATAGGCAGTAGCAGTGCGCCAATTTACGTCTCCTTGCCACAATTGGCGGGAATTATTGACAAAAGGACTATTCGGATTAGCCCCCAAATGCCAAGCGACAGCTACAATCATGCCAAGGGCATTTTTTCCGCCTACATCCAGAGTTTTGGGGCTATAAACGTCATCACCCGCCACAATCGGTAATTTTTGACCATTGGTTTGAACCACCTGCAAAGCCTTATCTAGGGTACCACTATCCCCAAGAAGGGCGATGAGATTTGCTCCCTCCTGTTGAGCTTGTTGGAGGCTTTTAGAAGGGGTAAAAGTGAGGGAAGATAGATCAAATTCACTCACCACTTGACCTCCTCCTAATCCTAAAGCGGTCGTAAATTCAGATTTTAGGGATTGACTATAATTACTTTGGGAGTTAAAAAATACCACTGCCTTGACGTTAGGAATTTTCTGTAAGCTAGATTCGGCTAATGCCCGTGCCGCCACAAAATCACTGGGAACAGAACGAAAGATATAGTCACCAAAATTGGAGAGTTTAACTGAGGTACTGATGGGGGAAATCATTACTAATCCCGCTTTTTGATAGATAGCCGCCGCCGCTAAAGAGGTATCACTGCTAGTGTGTCCTACTACTCCTAAAATACTGTTGTCAGCCGCTAATTTTTGGGCAATTTGAGCAGCAATTTCGGGATTATCAGCATCATCAGCAATGAGAACTTTTAAAGGAATGCCATTAATTCCTCCGGTTTGATTGATTTGATTTTGAGATTGGGCAACTCCTCGTAAAACTTCTAGGGCGGTGTTGATATTGCTCCCAATTGGCACGGAAACGGCGATAGTATAGGACTTAGCTTCACCAATACGGGCGTTATTTAAGTAGATGAGAGCTTCGGGATCATTTTGATTAGCTCGCAGGGATTTTTCTAGGAGGTAAACTGCTTGCTGAAAGTCTCCTTTTCCGAGTGCCTGTATAGCAGCTTGTTTGTCAGAAGAAGCCCCTTCAACTATTAATAAGTTTTCCCCTTGACTAAATTTTGCTTGTGCCGATACCGATTTTTGCTCTGGTGATATTTTCTCGATTTCAGAAAGATTGGTTGGGTTATTTTTTCCTTGAAAACGATTGTATAACCACCAACTACCAGCCCCAAAAAATATTAGGGTAATCAGCAGGGATAAAAGCAGGGTAACTGTATCATTTTTCTGGCTCATGGGCTGATCAACTAAGATTAAATTAATGGTTTAATCGAGATTGATAGTTAATAAAAACGCCAATTCAATTCTGAATTGCACCAATATCCGATCTATCTTGATAGAATACCTCATTTGGGTTCTGATAGTCAAGGCATTGTTTAAATGTGTCTTAGCTTATTAGCCATATTTTACCTTTTTGTTTGGGATTGTTCCAGGTGTTTTAATAAAACATTTGAGGATAAAGGACCGTGTAAATGACTCCAGGGTAAAACCTGTTCTAAACGCCATTGTTGATGAACGTAATAATCTAGAGGGGGAATTTGTCCTTTTAGTTCTTTAAAAGCCCGTTTATAACTGCCTAAAGAATCACCGTAGCCACGGGTTAATTCTAACAGGGAAGTTAAGCGGCGATCGCCTCTAGACAATAGCGCTTGAATCACTGACCAATTATAACTTTCTGGGCGAAATTCTATGCCCTGTTTACCTAATTGTTTCTCTAGATATTTTAATCTTTTTTCGGCCATTTTATTAACGCCAAACCACTGAAAAGGAGTATGGGATTTAGGCACAAAGGTGCTGCAACCAAAAGAAATTCGCAGTCCAGAGGCAGCTTTTTTTAATGCTATTAACATTTCTATAGTCGCCGCAATATCTTCAGTTTCTTCTCCCGGTATTCCCACCATACCATAGAGTTTTATCCCTTTTAAACCGCCCGCTTTGGCATTAATGGCAGCTTGGATAATTTCATCATTGGCTAACTTTTTGTTGATAATTTCCCGTAGGCGATCGGAACCACTTTCTACGGCAATAGTAATTGATTTGCTGTCTCTTAGAGATAAAATTCTGGCTAATTTTTCCGTGACAGTATTAGTTCTAACTGAAGCGATCGAGAGTCTAACTCCCTCAAATTTTGGTTGAAAAAGATAATCAAGCAAGGTTTCAAATTCGGGATGTTGACTAACAGAAGCACCTAATAAACCCAGGCGATCAGTCACTTTTAAACCTTTTTCAATGGCGGGAATTAGGGATTCTAAACTAGCGGTACGAAAGGGTAAAGTTAGATAACTAGCTAAACAAAAACGGCACATTTCTGGACAACTTCGCACCACCTCTACCATATAAATATTCTCCCATGCCGCTTGTTTTGTTACTATCGTAGAAGCTGAAAGGGTATTACTGCGATAGGTTTGTTTACTAACAAAGGTAGGAACATTATTATCTATGGGTAGAATTGCCGTAATTTCACCTTCGAGACTATCATAATTAACGGTGTATAAACTAGGAACATACACCCCCGGAACCTGAGCCAAATGACGGAGTTTTGTCGGGCGATCGGCGTTTCTCACCTCTTGATAGGCATTAATAAAATCAGCAATTAAATTTTCACCATCTCCCAATAAAAATACATCAAAAAAAGCGGCAAAAGGTTCGGGATTAGCGGTTAAAACTGGTCCACCTCCGAAAATTATCGCTTCTCGATCTTGCCGTTGATGACTGTGACAGGGAATTTCTAAAGATTCTAACAGCGAGAGGATATTAACATAGTCTAATTCCCAGGAAAAGGAAAAGCCAACTAATTCGGGATAACGGGGTAAAGATTCTTGAAAATCCGTAAATAAACGACTAACTTGTATATCCGATCGCAGGGCTAAAGTTGCCCAAACAATTTGATAACCTAAACTGGTTATACCCACGGAATACTGATTAGGAAAAGCAAAAATAGTTTTAATGGCATCACTGTGGGGTATTGCGGGAGTAAAGAGAAGTTTCTCGTCTTGTAAGATGGTCATTTCAGTTATCAGTTATCAGTTATCAGTTATCAGTATCTTAAAATCAGAAAGATTTTAACTTTCATACCCTTGCTAGGGGAGACTTGTTACCTCTTGTTTTTAGTCATATATAAGTTTAATTTAATCTGGAGGTGAAGGAGGGGAAAATATCTCAATATACAGTTCTATGATCATATCTCAGGTTATGATGCTGGGGAGTCGGGAGTCAAGAACAAATTTAAGTTATACTTCCTCCCTAGGGATAGCTATTGTATTTACAGGAGATTTTCTCTTATATCCTAGCAATTTTCACAGCTTAACTAGGTGTCGATTTTATTCCTGAGCGCTGCTTTCAAGCAAATCTTGATTTCCTTCACCCCAACCAGAACGAAATCTATGAAGGCTGCATCTCAATTTGGTCGAAATGTCTAGATGACATTTTGGGCACACGCAGTTCGATAAACTCACTGACCACGGTGCGCCACTACTATTGGCGCAATAATATTATTTATTGTAGTGGCGAATTGCATTCGCCCTCTTTGAATCACAAATATGGAATGCAACCTCTATGAATAATCCAGAAGAATACGTTATAATCATGGCGAAAATCCTAGATTTAACCATTCCCGATCGCTATTTAAATTCTGTGGTTGAAAACTGGCAACGCTTGCAAGAAATCGCCAGTTTAGTGACAGAATTTCCCTTAGAGGATGACGGGGAAAGCGCCCTCAGCTTTGAACCATGACTATTTCTGTGTGCAATTTAGCTCGATCGATCCAAAATCGTCAAACTAGAGCCTTAGAAGTTATTAGCCAGACTTTGGCGGAGATAGAGGCAAAAAATCCCCATTTAAATTGCTTCACCGACATTTTACACCCTAGGGCGCTCGCTCAAGCCCAAAAAATCGATCAAGCGATCGCCAATGGTGAACCCGTCGGTGTCTTAGCAGGAGTCCCCTTCGCCGTCAAAAATCTCTGTGATATCAAGGGTATTGTCACCCTTGCCGGTTCCAAAATCAATCGAGATCACCCTGCCGCCGGACAAGATGCGATCGCTATTCAAACCCTAGAAGCAGCCGGGGCAGTTTTGGTGGGGGCGACCAATATGGATGAGTACGCCTACGGTTTTGTCACCGAAAATGCCCATTATGGGGCAACTCCCAACCCCCTCGATCCTAGTCGCGTATCGGGAGGATCCTCCGGCGGTTCCGCCGCTGCCGTTGCCGCTAATTTAGTGCCTCTCGCTCTCGGTTCCGACACTAATGGTTCCGTGAGGGTTCCCGCCGCTTGCTGTGGCGCGTTGGGGCTAAAACCCACCTTTGGGCGCGTATCCCGTCAGGGCTTATTTTTGTTCGTTAGTAGTTTAGACCATCCGGGATTTTTTAGCGGCAATGTGGCGGATATGGCGGCTATTTGGAGTCTTTTTGCCAAAAATAACCTTAAAGCTCCTTTAAGTGGCTTAGAGGGCGTAAAAATAGCCCTTGCCGATGATTATTTTCAGCAGGGAGCCGAACCGGAAGTATTCGAGGCGGTGACAGCGATCGCCGAACGTTTAGGAGTGACCAAAAAAATCACCATTCCCGAAACCGCCCGCGCCAGGGCAGCCGCCTATATAATTACCGCTGCAGAAGGAGCAAATTGGCATTTACCGCGTTTACAGACCAGATTAGAGGATTTTGACCCCGCAACCCGGGATCGCTTCTTGGCAGGGGCATTAATTCCCTCTAGCTGGTATTTACAGGCTCAACGTTTTCGCCGTTGGTATCGCGATCGTCTGCGAGAGATTTTCACCGAAGTCGATATTATCCTCACCCCGACGATTCCCTGTATTGCGCCGCCGTTAGGAGTAGAAAAAATGATTATTGACGGGCAAGAGCTATTAATTAGACCTAATTTAGGCAGATTTACCCAACCTTTTTCTTTTATCGGTTTACCTGCCCTTTCTTTGCCGATTAAACGTCCATCCCAGCTACCTTTAGGTTTGCAAATCATCGCCGCTCCCGATCGCGAAGACTTAATCCTAAGGGTAGCCGGGGTTTTAGAAGAAATGCTTGCCTAAGAATCCGCTTCAATCACATCTAACCAAGTGGCGGACGATCGCTCCCAGGTGTCATTTAGGGCAATTTGACGACATCTTTGGCGCTCTTGGGACAAAAGCTGGGGATTTTTCAGTAATTCAACAATTTTCCAGCCTATAGCTTCCTGCGTAGCCGGATCGGTTACTTCCCCCGGCACTTTCACACAGTAGTCTTTTTCTCGAAAAACAGCAAAATCCGTCACCACTGGCAGGCAGCCCACCACTGCTGACTCGCGCACGGAAATACAATCGATCTCACGATAGGTGCAACCGTAGTAATGAATGGCAGAGCGCGCTTTTTCCTCGATTAGTTGACGATAACCGATCATTCCGCGATCAACTACCCCCGCACTAGCTTTAATCAAAGCGATTAAATTATCCCGCCATTCCCTGCGATCGCCAATGCCATCCCGTTGAGTAAAACCATAGTAGAGGTGTAATTCTGCCTCTGGGATTTCCGTCTTGATAATCGGCCAGCCATGCTTTAACATCGACTCCAGGCCGCGATAATAACGAGAGGCATAGACTAGACGATAGGGAAGATACTCACTTTCTGGCACCGTCTCACTTACAGTCAAAAGAGAAGTGTCGATACCATTAGGAACAATTGGACATTGATGATCGGGACAGAAATCCAGTAAATCCCTTTGATATCGGCTCTTACAGAAAATTTTGTCGTATCTAGCCAAAATTTCGGGGGTATAGGAGGCTGCCGGAACTTTAATATCTTGCCAATCAAAAAAAATTCGTTCTGCCTTAGTACCAGGACGGCAATAGGTGGGATGACGAGAGATCACCAATGTCTCAAAGTGATCCTGCCAATTCATGCGGTAATAATTAACATAGCGAATACCGTCCTGTTCCCCTTCCATGCCCTCACAATTGCCAAAAATCGTCACTTTATAGCCGCGTTTCGTCCATTCTTGCGCTAAAAAAGCCACCGATGCTTGGGTACCACTGGCCCCCTGTTGCCAAATTTCCGCCGGAAGCATGGGACGATATTTTTCTGTGTAAATAACGATCGATTTTTTTGGCCAACGACGGGAGCTTAAACGTTGTTTAATTTGAAATAGAGAAGGTGCGCTGGCTCGTAGCCATTGTTTGAGATTAGATTGTAGGGATGGAGTAGCTTGTGACACTCTTTTTCTCCAAGATTGAGGAAAAATAGGGGCGATGGGTGATAGAGTCTTAGTTCCTTGAATTTAACTCGATTTCTCGACTCAGTAGAACAATTCGAGCCTATCATATAATGGGTTCAAGTCAAAAATCAATCTTTTTATTGCCAGTTATCGACAGGGAAATTTATGAAAATTGTCATTCCGATCGTGTTTTATCGCAAAGGAGGAGTAGAAAGAGTGATTATCTCTTTAATACCTAGCTTATTAGAATACGTCGAACAAATTATTATCGTTCTTCCTCGTAAGGAAATTGAATATTTTAAGTCTTTGATGCCTGCTTCTGACAAACTCATCTACGAAGATTTTGCTTTTTATTCCCAGAGTTTTGAGACAAAATTAATCTATTTTTATGGTCTTATAGCGAATTTTTATAAAACCATAAGGCTGACTTATATTCATCGTCTTTTCTCCCGTAGAATTGAACTTTTACGCATCGAAGCAAGAATTAATCAGATTATCAAGCGTTACCAAGCTGATCACTGTTTGTATGGAATGACTAATCGGATTTCTCCTCCTAATGTCAAGGTTACTTTAAGTGGCATTATTTATGATGTGTTTTGGCAATTTGCTCCCTTAACTTACTCAGAATCCTATCAAGAACCCTACAATGAAGTATTAAAAGAATGGTTAGATAATGCCGATCTACTGTTCACAATTTCCCAAAAAACTAAAGACGATGTTTTAAAAGTTTTTCCCAATGCTACCTATGCTAGTAAGTTAAAAGCTGTACCTTTAGCGGGATTTGTCGAGCAGTCTCATCCCAAGATTGATTTAGTCAAAATTGAGCTAGTTACTTTTTATTTTCCCTCCTCTTTTGGTATCTACAAAGATCATCTAACTTTACTGAAAGCAGCCATTACACTAGCGAAAAAAGGTTTAAAATTTCAAATAGTTTTTATTGGTAAAGAAACCGATAATCTAGTTAGTGGAAATCTGCAATTGTCTCAACAGTCCAAAACCCAAGAATACCAAGACTATCTCAAAGAATGTACCCAACTTTATCAGGAAAATAAAGAAATTTTCGAGAGTTATATCAAGGGATTAGGTTATCAAGACTATGAAACCTTACAATTTTATTATCAAACCTGTTCCTGTGTCGTATTTCCCTCAAAATACGAAGGTTTTGGGTTAGCAATAGCGGAAGCAATTTTACAAGGTATTCCCGTTATCGCTTCCGATTTAGAAGTGTTTCAAGAACAGGTAGAATTATATAATTGTCCCGAAAGAGTGCAATTCTATCCTAGGGGAGATGCGGACAGTTTAGCCAATTGTTTAGAACAATTTATCCTCAATCCAATTCCTCGCTTGTTACCCGAAGATATTCCCAATAAAATTAATCTCTGGACGTGGGAAGATGTGGCGAAAAAATATGTAGAACTACTGAAAGAAAATGCAGGTTACTGATCTCTATATCTACCCGATTAAATCCTGTCGAGGTATTCAATTATCCCAAGCTGAAGTGACTCCTAAAGGTTTACTCTGGGATCGAGAAATGATGTTAGTGGATGGCAAGGGTAAATTTATCACCCAAAGAGAATATCCGCAATTAGCCACCGTTTCTGTCACGATTACAGGAGATAAATTTTCTCTGAAAACATCTCAAGATTCCCTTACTTTTCAGCCTAATTTCACAGGAGAAAAAAGAGCGGTTCAAATCTGGGAATCCCAAACCATAGCCATGGATCAAGGGGATGAAATCGCCGAATGGTTTGAGAAAATTCTCGACATTCCTTGTCGTTTAGTGCGACAATCTCCCGATTATCCACGTCCTGCGAATCCTAGCTATGCAGGGAACGATCATACTCCCGTCAGTTTTGCCGATGGTTATCCAATTTTATTAACTAATACTGCTTCTTTAGAGGACTTAAATCGGCGTTTAGTTGCACCAGTGCCGATGAATCGTTTTCGGCCTAATATTGTTATTAGTAGCGATCGAGCTTTTAGCGAAAGTAGTTGGCAAAAGATCACAATTGGAGAGATAAATTATGCTCTGGTTAAACCCTGTAGTCGCTGTATTATCACCACCACCGATCAAGAAACAGGTAGGAGAAATCCCCAACAGGAACCTCTAAAAACCTTAAGCACTTTTCGCCGTTTCCCCGGAGGTATCATGTTCGGAGAAAATGTCGTCCCCGAAAAGATAGGTACAATTAAAGTCGGCGATCCTATTACCGTAATCTAGAGATCTAGAGATATGGGGGAATGGGGAAATGGGGGTTATCAGTTATCAGTTATCAGTTATCAGTAATCAGTGAACAGATGTGAGCTTTCAGTTCACTGATTACTGTTCACTGTTCACAGCAAAAAACTCCTCACTCCCCACTGATAACTATGCGGACATCAAGGTTAAGATAAATAACCATAAGAACAATACTTGACTAGAGACACTGAAACCATGCCCCTTGATACCGCATCGATTTTAGAAGTATTACGTCCCGTTCAAGATCCAGAACTGCAAAAAAGCTTAGTGGAATTGAACATGATCCGCAATGTGGCGATCGATGGCGGAAAAGTTAGCTTTACCCTAGTTTTGACCACTCCCGCCTGTCCTTTACGCGAATTTATCGTGGAAGACTGCCAAAAAGCCGTTAAACAGCTGCCCGGGGTGGAAAGTGTCGCCGTGGATGTAACTGCCGAAACCCCGCAACAAAAAGCTTTACCCGATCGCCAAGGTGTGGAGGGGGTTAAAAATATTATCGCCGTTTCCAGTGGTAAGGGCGGTGTGGGAAAAAGTACCGTGGCTGTCAATATCGCCGTCGCCTTGGCTCATTTAGGGGCAAAAGTGGGGCTATTAGACGCGGACATCTACGGCCCCAACGCGCCGACAATGTTGGGCTTAAATGACGCACAAGTAACCGTACAGGGTGCAAATGGCGAGATATTGGAACCCGCTTTTAACCATGGCATCAAAATGGTTTCCATGGGCTTTTTGATCAACCCCGATCAACCGGTAATCTGGCGCGGTCCGATGTTAAACGGCATTATCCGTCAGTTTCTCTATCAAGTCAACTGGGGCGATTTAGACTATTTAATCGTCGATATGCCTCCCGGTACTGGGGATGCACAATTAACTCTAATTCAATCGGTCCCCCTAGCCGGTGCGGTGATTGTCACCACTCCCCAGACGGTTTCTTTAATTGATGCGCGTCGGGGTTTAAAAATGTTCCAACAGCTAGGGGCGCGGGTTTTGGGTATCGTGGAAAATATGAGTTATTTTATCCCCCCCGATCAGCCCGATCGCTCCTATGATCTATTTGGGTCCGGTGGTGGGGAAAAAACCTCGCAAGAATTGGGCATTCCTTTACTGGGATGTGTGCCTCTGGAAATATCCCTCCGGGAAGGCGGTGATACTGGTGTACCAGTAGTTTTAGGGCAACCAGAATCGGCCTCAGCTAAAGCCCTAATAGCGATCGCTCGTCAGGTGGCGGCGAAAGTATCCGTGGCAGCCTATAGTTAGTCAGTAAATGTAGGGAGAGAAATGGTGAGAAGACAGTCCCTTGTTAGAAGGAAACTAAGCGGTTTTAACGAACAGTTTAGCTTTATTTTCCGGGATATAGCCCAAATTGATTGGCTTTTGTTCGTTTTGGTGACGGGTTTAACCGTTTTCGGTGGTTTAATGATTCGTAGTGCCGAAAGACATACCACGGCTCTCGATTGGTGGCAACACTGGTTATTCGGATGCGTGGGAGTGGCGATCGCTTTATTTCTGGCCCGTTGTCGTTACGAAAGTCTGCTGAAATGGCACTGGTTAACCTATCTTCTCACCAATCTCTCCCTAATCGCGGTAATTATCCTAGGGGTGACGGCGAATGGGGCGCAAAGTTGGATTAATATCGGCAGTTTTAACGTGCAACCGTCGGAATTTGCCAAGGTAGGTTTAATTATCACCCTAGCAGCCCTCCTACATCATCGTCCCGCCGATAATCTTTTTGCGATCGCTCGTGTCTTTGTCGTCACTGCCATCCCTTGGGTATTAATTATGGCGCAGCCAGACCTGGGGACAGGATTAGTCTTTGGGGCAATTACCCTAGGCATGATTTACTGGGCTAATGCGAAACTACCTTGGATGATTATCCTCTTATCTCCCCTGCCATCGGTTTTTCTATTTAATTTACTTTTTCCTGCTTGGATTGTTTTAGCAATTATCATCGCTGTACTTGCTTGGTTTACCCTTCCCTACCGTTTTTTATCTACTTTCCTCGTGGTGGCAACTAATCTGGCAGTGGGTAAATTAGGCGAGGTTTTTTGGGGTTTATTAAAAGAATATCAAAAAGATCGTTTAACCCTATTTCTTGACCCAGAAAAGAATCCTTTGGGGGGAGGTTATCAATTAATTCAATCCCGCATTGCCATCGGATCCGGAGAATTATTGGGACGGGGATTACACCAAGGCACCCAAACCCAATTAAATTTTATTCCCGAACAACACACCGATTTTATCTTCTCCGTAGTCGGGGAAGAACTCGGTTTTGTCGGCAGTATTCTAGTTTTAATAGCTTTCTGGTTAGTTTGTTGGCGTTTGTTAGTCATTGCTAATACTGCTAAAGAAAACTTTGGTTCTTTAATAGCGATCGGTGTTCTCTCGATGATCGCTTTTCAGGCAATTCTTAATATTAGCATGACCGTAGGATTAGCCCCGATTACAGGGATTCCTCTACCCTGGTTGAGTTATGGACGTTCATCTTTATTAACCAATTTTATCGCTTTGGGTTTAGTGGAATCCGTGGCTAATTATCGCCCACGTAAGCGTTTGTACTAAGTAGTCGTGCAGAATTAATTTTCTCGTCGAGATGGCAGACAATTATCAGTTATCAGATTCTAGAATTTCGGGGCGATAGTTTATGGAACGCGGTTTATTGTGGACACCTTTATTAATTCTGTTTATTTGGTTGGCTTGGAGTGGTTGGAATGAATACCAAAAAGTGGAAATCTATCGAGAATGGGCGGAAAACTTCGATCGAGCTAAGTATGATATATATTCTGTCTTAGGTCAAAAAGATAAAATTATCACTTGGGGAAAACCAACTCGTAAGGGAGTGATTAATTTACAAACTTTTTCCCTAGAGGAGGTCAAAGAAATCCGTCTGTTAGTTAATAATCAAGTGGTGGATTTAGATGATCTTCCCCCCCAAGGTTCCCCTTTTCTAGAATTTATTTTTAAGGAGCGATCACCTGAAAAAATTCCCTTTACTGAAGTTGAATTGGCTAGTGAGTGGGCGAAATTTTTACAACAACAAATCTTAATTTAATGGCGAGAATTTCTAGCGCAATCTTCCCGATCGCAGGATACCGATAACTAACCATAAACCGATAAAACTAGCTGTAGCAAATAATACGGTACTAATAATAGTTAATTGCCGAGATTGGGCGCTGGCCGTAACAATAGCAGCCCCGATAATTAAGGAGCCAATAATCACACTAAAAGCTAGTCGATTAGCGGAATTATCTAAACTGCGACGGAGATTATCTAATTCCCGAATTTTCAGATTAACATTTAAAGTTTCTGAGGTTAAACCATCTAGTAAAACTTCGATTTGACGGGGAGATTTCAAGGAAAAAGATTTCAAGTCTAAAACTGTTCTTAGGGCAGTTTGTAGGGGAGTGCTACCGATTAACTGTTGTTCAAGAATATTAGTTAATAGCGGTTTGACTTCTTCTAGGACATTAATATCAGGATTAAATTTTCGGGCAGTTCCTTCTAGATTAGCGAGACTTTTGGCAAATAAACCTAAATTACCCGGAAGTTTAATTCTATTGCGACGGGCAATTTGCAAAAGTTCATAAACCACCTCACTAAAGTTAATTTGATTTAAATTGAGGTTATAATATTTTCGCAGCATCCGCTCATAATCCACCTCTAATTGTACTAAAGTAATCGGAACGACTGACTCGGATAGTTTAATAGTTAGTTGACTGCATCTTTTCGCATCTAAGTCAACAATTGCTAATAACAATTCTGTTAAAATTTGTTGAGTTTGCGGGTCTAATCTGCCCACCATACCACAGTCAATTAAAGCTACTCTACCATCATCAAGATAGAAAATATTACCCGGGTGAGGATCGGCATGAAAGAAGCCATCAATATAAATTTGTTGAAAAAATGACCGAAACAAAATCCTAGTTATTTCGCTTTTTCTTTGGGAAATTGCTTGCTCAGTTGCTGGTCTAGAAACATCGGCCTCTAAAATTTGTTTTCCCTCTAACCATTCTAACACTAATAGCCTGGAATTAGTTAAGTGCCAATAAATTTTAGGAATAACTAACTGTTTGGGTTCTGACCACCGACTCTGGGTTAAATTATAGCGTAATTGGTCAGTATAATGACCTTCTTGGGTGAAATCTAATTCCGCATTGACTGCTTTAATAAACTCCTCTGCTAAGTCAACAACGTCGTAACTTTGACCAAATTCTGTTAGGGCAACTAAATCAGCAATTCCCTTAATTAAGGCACTATCTTGGGCGACAATTTTTTCGATACCCGGACGCAAGACTTTAATCGCTACTTCCTCCCCGGATAATAAAGTTGCCCGATGAATTTGCCCGATCGATCCTGCGGCGATCGGTTGGGTATTAATATACTTAAATACCTGTTCGATCGGTTTTGCTAACTGTTCAGTGATGACTATTTCTATATCTGTCCAAGCAACGGGAGGAACTTGCGCTTGTAGGGCAGTTAAAGCCTCGATATAATTAGCAGGTAGCAGATCGGGACGGGTACTAAGTAACTGTCCCAATTTGACATAAAAAGGACCCAATTCCACGAGGATTTTTTTGAGAACTTCTGGGGTAGGAATCTGGGGATTTTCTGTTTTTCCTAGGGTTAAAACCCCGCGCATATAGTCCCAACCGTTGCCGAGAACTATCTCAAGGATTTCTTTTTGTCTTTGACTGGTTTGGGGGAGTGAGAACACAGTATTATCAGTTATCAGTTATCAGTTATCAGTTATCAGTTATCAGTTATCAGTTATCAGTTATCAGTTATCAGTTATCAGTTATCAGTTATCATTTATCAGTTATCAGTTATCAGTTATCAGTTATCATTTATCAGTTATCAGTTATCAGTTATCAGTTATCAGTTATCAGTTATCAGTTATCAGTTATCAGTTATCATTTATCAGTTATCAGTTATCAGTTATCAGTTATCAGTTATCAGTTATCAGTTATCAGATTTGAGTTTTAAGTGAGCAGTATTAAATAGAAGTTTCCTACTGTCTTTTCACTGGTTACTGGTTACTGATCACTGATTACTGAAAAAGCTGATGGCTTAGATGTGTAATTAATTTTACTTAGGTACTTATCGATCCTATAAAAATTTCTTTAATTTGGGATCGGTTTGTAATTGCTTGAGAACCTGTTTAATATCTTGGGTACGATCTTTGTGAACAACGAGAGTTGCTTTCCCGTCGCGAACAATTACCAGATCTTTTAAACCAATAGTAACGATCACTTCCTCCTCATCACTAGCATAGATAATAGCCCCTTCCGTGTCCAAACCGACATGATTGGCCAGTTCGATATTTTTGCCCTTTGCTTCTAGTAATCTTTCCAGAGAATTCCAATCTCCTAGATCATCCCAACCGAAATTAGCGGGTAAAACGTAAGCGAGTTGAGTTTTTTCCATCAAAGCATAATCGATACTTTTTTTCTCTAAATCCTCATAGGCAGCGATGCCCCGATCGCTCAGAGGTTGTAAAATATTATTAGCGTGGGTTTTTAGCTCCTCTAAAACCACTTGTCCCTGAAAGATAAACATTCCGCTATTCCAGCTAAAAAGTCCCGTTTCTAGGAATTTTTCGGCCGTGGTGCGATCGGGTTTTTCCGTAAAACGACTCACTTTATAGACGGGTAAACCATTAAATTCGCCCTGATTTTCTCCCTGTTCGATATAACCGTAACCGGTGGAGGGATAATCGGGTTTAATCCCTAAAGTAACGATCGCTTTTTGGCTGACGGCCACTTCTACGGCCGCTTTTAAAGTGTTAATATAAGCCTCTTGATCACCAATATAATGATCGGCAGGAAAAAAACCGATCGCCACTTCCTTACCATAACGTTTTATCACTTCTAAAGTAGCCCAAGTCACAGCCGGGGCCGTATCCTTGCCCACTGGTTCCACTAATAGGTTACTCTCCGGTAAATCGGGCAGTTGTTCCCGGACTCCATCAGCGATCGCACTAGCAGTAATTACCCAGAGATTTTCCCAACCTGCCCCTAAAGATAATAGACGATCGGCCGTTGCTTGTAAAAGACTGCGACCACTACCATCAAGACAGAGAAACTGTTTCGGACGCGCTAGACGACTGAGGGGCCAAAAACGTTCCCCTTTACCCCCGGCGAGAATGACTGGAACAAGCGACTGATTCATAAAAAATTGACACTTATCGGTTAAGTTGAACCGATTGTATCAGATGGCAGCGAGCGTTTTCCTGACCCAAAGCTAAAAAGCGGGCAAATAACCCGCTTTCTAGCAAAAATAACCGAAATATTGCGATTAGAAATTCATTTCGGCCGCTTGTACTGTTTCCACTTGTTTTTTCTTAATAACTAAGAGGATTTGACAGAGCATAATACCACCGAGGAATAAGACTAATCCTTTGATCCGGCCGGGATTTTGTAGGACAACTTCCGTCTCTTTTTGACCAAAACCGCCGACATTGGGGTTACTGGTTAAAAATTGTCCCACTTCGATCGCTTGACCTTCCGAGACGATTAACTCAGGACCTGCGGGAATATTTTCCACCACGGGGCCAGCTTCGGAAGTGATGGTCACTTCATAACCACCCGCTTCGGTTTTGCTGATCTGGCTAATTGTACCCTTAGCATTCGCTTTGAAGGCGTTATTATTGCTAGGTTCACCGGTCGGGTACACTTGACCGCGACCGCGATTGGCCCCTAAATGCACAGCATATTTACCGAAGTGAATACCCTTATTTTGGCTAGGATCGGGGGCCAGGACGGGGAAAACGATTTCTTTGTATTGATCACCGGGTAACGGGCCAACGATAACCACGTTATCTTGACCTTCTTTGTAGGATTGGAAATAGACTCCACCGAGTTTTTCCTGCATTTCTTCGGGAATGCGATCAGGAGGCGCGATTTTAAAACCATCCGGTAGCATTAAGACTGCACCGACGTTTAAACCCCCCTTGGATCCGTCTCCTAACACCTGTTGACTGGCGGGATCATAGGGGATTTTTACTACTGCTTCAAAGACGCTATCGGGTAATACCGAGTGAGGGATTTCAATTTCGGCGGGTTTTTGGGCTAAATGGCAGTTCGCGCAGACAATCCGACCGGTCGCTTCTCTGGGGGTTTCCGGGGCGGTTTGTTGCGCCCAAAAAGGATATGCTTGGGCAGATTGGGGGTTAATGACATCGCTGGTTAGGAGTAGGGAAACGGTAGCGATCGCCACGAGGACAGCTTTCACTAGGGCCTGTCTGTGGACTTGCGGGAAGCTTAAAAAGTTGAATGTTCTCATCTCTATCGGTTAAATAATTCCAAATCTCGTCACATTGAATAATCTAGGACCACCAGGGTTCTTCACCGGTGCGGAAGTCGGTTTCCGTCCAAGTGGAGAAGACGACTTTATCATTATCGGTGACGTTGGCATGGGCGAGGGCTAAGGATAGAGGCGCTGGACCGCGAACTACTTTTCCTTCGGCATTGTACTGGGAACCGTGGCAAGGACACATGAATTTTTCTTCGCTGGCATTCCAAGGCACCACACAACCTAAGTGGGTACAGACGGCGTTAATTCCATAGTTGGCCAGGGTTTTGTCCTCTTGGACGACTAAATAGGTGGGGTCGCCTTTTAAACCTTGGGCTAAGGTGCGATCGCCAGCGTTATGACTGGCCAGAAATTGACTGACAATCACATCATCACCGAGGGCATCTTTAGCGGTGACACCGCCACCCGTACCACCAGCCGAGGGGGGAATAAAATACTTAACAATCGGATACAAAGCCCCCGCTGCTACTCCGGTAATTGTACCAAAGGTCAACAGGTTCATAAATTGACGACGACCCAAATCGGGAACATCTGTACCGGAAACTTGACTCATTGCTCCTTATCTCCAAATGTAAATTTTTGTAAACTAATTCTCATCTAAGGGCGATTTTGTGCATCTCGATCAAGACGAAAACCCAGAGCTTCAAGAAGGTTTACAAGGGCTTTATTAGATTATTACAGATATTGAGTCACGGACAATTGCCACGGTAAAGCTGCCCCAAATGCGATCGCTGTTTTCTCGTTTTCAGTGCTAGAGGCAAATTATTAAAAAATTGACATAATGGCGGCTTGTCTGTTTACTTGACAGTTACGCTTCCTATCAGTCATACTATTAAGAATAGTTCAAAAAAACCAAAGATTAGGTTGTGTGACTCTAACCAACACAATCAACTATTACCTGTGATTTACTCAAGATGATGACAGCTAATTCTGCTTATAAATTGTTAGAATATGCTTATGATGAACTCGATTTTAGTCAAGGCGACTTAGTGAGTTCAAAAGTGTCATTGTCAGAAATAACTTTAGAAGAGTGGATAGAAAAAGGAGATTGGTTAGAATTAGCCAAGCAAGTTGAAGCAGAAAAAGTTTTTTTTGTCAATAATAATCCTGTGATTATTTTTGCTAAATGCGATACTCAAGAAGATGAAAAAGTACGGCAAATCTTTAATAAAATATGGTGTATGGCTAGACCAAGTTACCTATTTTTAGCGAAAGAAGGTGAACTAGCTATTTACGATCTAACCAAACCACCTGCTAGAAGTATAGAAGATTGGAAGGAAAATAATAGACCGTTAGAAGTTGCCCAAAACATACTTGAAGTAACTTCAAAACTTTATCAATACAGACGGGAACAAATTGAATCAGGGAAGCTTTTTGAGGATGAGCGTTTTGAAACATCTAATCAACGTGCTGATCAATCACTGATCAAAGATTTAAAAACAGTTCGTTTAGCCTTAATTCGTGAAGGATTAAGCGAAAATAAACGTAAATATGCTCATGCTTTAATTGGTAGATCAATTTTTATTCGCTATTTGGAAGATAGAGGAATTTTAACTCAAGAGTATTTTGAAGCAATAGCACAAAACAATGCAACATGGAAAGCCTTACTTAATGCTCCTGACGATCAGTTAAATATGGAAATTGAAGCTAAACAACATTATATCAAAATATTAAGTGATAAAAGTTTTACCTATGCTTTATTTAATCGGTTGAGTCAAGATTTTAACGGAGATATGTTCCCTTCTGATGAACAAGAAGCGGAATCTGTTGAGCAACAGCATTTATCTCTCTTACAAGAATTTTTACAGGGAAATATTGATCAACAAAAAAAAATATTTTTCTGGGCCTATAAATTTGATATAATTCCTATTTCTTTAATTAGTAGTATTTATGAAGAATTTTATCATGAGTCAAATACAGAAAATATTGATAATGGGACGCATTATACACCGAGTTCATTAGTAGAATTTGTCTTGTCTAAAGTTTTAACGTCAGATTGTTTGACAACTCATCCCCGTATTCTTGATCCTTGTTGTGGTTCAGGAATCTTTTTAGTGGAAGCATTTCGGAGAATTGTGAGACATCGAGTCTATCAAAATCAGGAACAGCGATTAAGTTGGCAAGAGTTAAGAGAAATCTTAAAAAATCAGATAGCTGGCATAGAAATTAATTCAGAAGCTATCAGAATTACTGCATTTAGTCTATATCTTGCTTTATTAAATTATCAAGAGCCTCGAAACATTTTATCACAAATTAAACGAGGTGAAAAATTACCCTTTTTAATTTATCAAGCGGATGGGTTATCTGAGGATAATCACTTTAATAATTTAGTCTGCGATAATGCTTTTCAAGAATTTTCTAACTCAGAGGATGTGATATTATCTAGAAATTTTAGTAGTCAATGTGCTGATGTTGTTGTCGGTAATCCTCCTTGGGGATCTCCTAAAACGAAGGATAAAAAAGGCACAAAAGACTTAAATATCGCTTTACAATGGTGTCAAGAACGTGATTATCCAGTCGGAGATAAAGAACGTTCTCAAGCGTTTATCTGGAGAGTATTTGATTTTTTAAAAGATAATGGATGGTCAGCATTAGTGGTATCAACAGGTATTTTCTTTAAGACCCATGATAAAAGCAAAGAATTTAGACAAAAATGGTTAAACAGTGTCTTATTAAAAGAAGTTGTCAATTTTGCTCATGTTCGTGATATTTTCTTTAGATCTGGTAATAAAAACCAATCTAGTGCCTCAATTTCTCCTTTTGCTTCAATTATTTTTCAGAAAGTCAATCAGACAGAGTTAACCTTAAAAGATCAAGTTGTCACTTATTGGTCTGCTAAAAAAACAGCTATGATTAAAAATGTGCAAGCTGTTATTTTGAGTGTTATGGATCGTCGTGGTATCAGACAAAGTGAACTATTTTATAATGATTCTTTATGGAAAATTTATTATTGGGGAAATCATCAAGATGCTGGTTTAATTAAAGGGATACAATTATCGCAAACTTTAAAAGAATTACATGATCCTAACAATAGTGGTCAAGGGTTTACAACCTCCGATAGAAGTGATTATTCAGCACCACAATGGCTATCTAAATATCAAAATCTACTGATTCGCAAATTTAAACGTTATTCTTCTATTCAAAAAGACTGGTTTACATCATCTCCCAAAAAAGTGTATCGTACAGCGAATGAATCTTTATTCTATGGTGAAAGATTATTGATTAAACGAGGGATTGGTCAAGCATCTGATAATAAAGGAATGATTATTGCTAGATTAGATGTAAAAGAGTTTTGTTTTAACAATTCAGTAAACTGTTTTAAACTTCTAGAACCCCAAATATGGAAATATAAATTTATTTTAGGAATTATTTGGTCATCATTAGCCCGTTATTATTTCTTTTTAACTTCAAGTAACTGGGGAATCTGGCACGATGAAGTCTATAAGACTCAATATTTAAGTTTACCGATTATTTTTCCCCCAGAGCAAGGTATTCGGGAAAAAGTTATCAATATTGTTGAGCAATTACAGAATTGGAATCCTATAAAGTATAGTGTGAAACATCCTGAAGGAAAAACTCCAGAACAAATAAAAGCAGAACTCACTGAATTAGAATATCAATTAGATGAGGCAATATTTGATGTCTATGATCTCACCATTGCTGAACGAGATCTCATTCGTGATATGTGTGATGTTGGGATAGAGTTTTACTATAATCATATCAACAGTAAAGCAGTAAAACCTGTTGAAAGCTATCCTCAACAAAATCAAGGACTTCTCAACGATATTAATAAAAACCGTCAAACTCAAAAAGGATTAGAAGGTTATTTACAAGCCTTTTTAGATATTTGGAATCGAGAATTAGAACCTGATGGTGAATTCAGTTGGCAGATTATTCGTCCTCAATTTCAGGGGTTAGAAAATCCTATGTTAGCCGTTATTTTCTCTACACAAGAGTATGGAGAAAAACCTCAACCTGTCTCCCAATCAGATCAACAACAATGGATAGAGATTCTTGAGCAATTGGGAAAACAAGAAAATGGTTTATTATTTCCCTATAATAGCAATCAAAATAATAGCCATCAAATTTATCTTGATGGTTTAGTTCGTTCGGTTTCTGATACAGAAATCATTATTATTAAGCGTAATGAACGAAGATTCTGGACTCGTAGCATGGCGCGTGAGGATGCGGAGGCAACAATGCTTCAAATTATTAACTTACAAGAATCTCAAGAAAGGCTCTAAACTTATGGCAAAACCAAGTTTATTAGAAAAAGATATATGGGGTAATCATGAAAAGAGAGTTTTGGAGCTTTTTAGTCGTGCTTTGAAATTACTTCAAGAAAGCACAGATTTGCCGTATAAAGAAGATGATTTAAGTCGTCAGCTTTTTATGTTAGTTCGTAGGCTAAATTGTCAGAATGATAAACAAGGGCTTTCCTGTTCTCCCATATATCAAGGTCAAAATCAGCCTGTTAGTGATGATGCAAGTCGATCTAGACGAGAAGACAAAAAACCTGATTTTCAGTGGGAAATGCGGGATTCACATGAGATAAATCCTGAGAGGATGTCTAGGTACTATACTTTAGAAGCTAAACGATTAGGTTCTCCTCCGTCAAAATTTCAAAAAGATTATGTTTTAAAAGGCATACAAAGATTTATTTTAGCTGAATGGGGTTATGGAAAATCCGTCAGTTCGGGAGCAATGATTGGTTATATTCAAAATATGGAATTAAAAGAAATTTTAAATAAAGTTAATAAGCATTGTTCACAACTAACCATTATAGAGTTAACTTTATCGCCAGAAGGATGGCAAAATGATGTGAGTCGTCTTGACCATCAACTAGAACGTCCTGATGTGCCACCTAGTCCATTTAATTTAAGACATCTATGGGTAGATTTACGAAGTAAAAAAACTGATAACAATGACGATACCTCATCATAAAAATTCATTCAAATTCTTCATTAAGCGCTCATGAATCTCATTACCCCAAAACCGAACTAAGGAGAAACCTAGACGATTGATCCTTAAAAACGCATCCTCAGCATCATAAACTGCTAATTCTCACTGATTCTGACTCATTCAAATCATCAATCTCCCTTTTAAGTCAACTCTTAGAAATTGCTAAAATAGGAGTAGAAAAAGCGATAGAAACCGATGAAGAAACAGCAACCGCTTGGATAAACCAACAACTAGAAAGCTTGGGAGTAAAAATAATCTGATGAACACAAAAATAAATCTACCAATGGAACAAATTAAAAGATTTTGTCAAAAGTGGCAAGTCACCGAATTGGCATTATTTGGTTCAGTTTTACGGGAAGATTTCCGTTCAGATAGCGATATTGATATTTTAATTACCTTTTCCCCAACTGCTAAACGAGGTTTAACCGAAACCCTACAAATGCGCGATGAACTGCAAGCAATTTTCAATCGAAAAGTAGATTTAATTGTGAAAGCAGCACTCAAACGCAGTGATAACTGGCTAAGATGTAGGCTCTTCTAGGTTCTGTGTGATAAGTTTAACTTACAGAGGATCGATCAATCTTTGTGTCCTTTGTGTCCTTTGTGTCTTTGTGGTTCCTTCCACTCGCTCGCCAGAAAGAATGTATCTTAGAATACATCTTGCCCACCAAACCTAAGAGAGCCAGATGTAAAAACATTTTAGAATCAGCACAGATTATATATGCCTCGTGATCAAGAATCTCTAATCGACATTGCTCACGTCGAAGTCTCGCCGAACGTCCTCAAAATCGGCAAAACCCTACACCTCATATCCTACCCCTAGGAAAAACTTTAGACCCTATCTATTGCTGATTTTCCAGATAATTACAGATTTGTTCTAATTTAGCCAGGGCTTTTCCTGACTGTAAAGATTGTTGTGCTTGTTGGAAACCGGTGGGGATATCTGGAGCAATTCCACAGCGCCAAAGATAAAAACCACCGTTAAAAATTGCCGCATCGGTTAATTCATTATTTTCTCCGGCTAATAAACCTTTTAATTTAGCGGTGAGCATTTCCAAAGATTCGAGGGTATAATCCGACGGAAAAAAGCCATAATCGCGAGGATTTAAGAAAAATCGCTGAAAAGAAGGGGGATCGGTGGGGTTTCCTAAACCAATAATCGCCGTCCGATTACAGGCTAAATCACAACTCCCCTCTAATCCTTTCACAGTCGTGAAATGAGAGATATTTCTCAGAGCAAAAGTTTCGCGAAAACGATCTTCGGTGGGGGGGTGAACAAAACCCGATATTTGATGAATATTACCAACAAAAGGTGACCACATTAACTCTACCGTGGCCATAGGCGGACGTTTACCGATTTGCTCCCGATAGGTGATAAAATTCTGTACTAGGGGAAAATGGCGCGGAATATAGAAAAAAGTTAATCCTGTGGTGATTAAACAGTCTTGCACTGCTGCTAAGGATAATTGACTAAAATCTGCTCCTAATTGCTGCCAGATTTCCTTGAGGGAAATACCGTATTTAGTCGGCATTCGATCGCCCCCGTGCAGGACGACAGGAATCCCCGCAGCCGCTAAGATTAAAGTAGTGATCGGAGTAACCGGGGCAGTGCGAGAACGTCCATCGTAGGGATTGCCAAAAATAGTGATCGGATGCTGAAAAGAGGCTGATTCTAGGGTTATTTGCGGGGCAAGCTCGGCGTAGGCATCAAGCATTCCCGCTAACTCATCGCTGGTGGGGCGTTTAATGCGATGGGCAATCAGAAAAGCACCGATTTGGGCAGGGGTTGCCTCTTGGGTTAACATCATCTTGGTGGCCATTGCCGCTTCGGGACGGGTTAGATTTTTGCCCGTATGGGTGCCACTACCGATCGCTTTTAGTAATTCTCGAAAAGTATCGCTCATCTCAAGGAAAAAAATAAAGAGTAAATGGGATTGATTGGGATTTTTAAGGCTGGACAGGGGGATTTTCTAAGCTTTTAACCACACTTTGATTCATTTGCCGCACTAATTGACAAAAATGAGCGATCGGTGGTATCTGTAGGCGATCGCTAGTGGTGACAAGGACTACCTGACGGGTGAGACGATGACTAAATTTACCATTATTAGGATGGGGATTTTCGCCCTTAGGGGAAGCAAGAGCTTGCCCTGAGCCAAGTCGAAGGGGACGAATGGCGAGGGTGGCATCACTACGAGCCTCCATCAGGGCAGATTGAGGCAGAAGAGCAATAATATTACCCTGACGCACCACACCGCGAAAAGCATCAAGGGTGTTTAATTCCATAACAGTTTTCAGGTGGGCATCCTGACGGGAAAACCATTCTTGTACTAATCTTTGCATTCCGTAGCCATCTTTGAAAACCACTTGCGGATAGGGGATTAATTCTGACCATGGCACTTCTTTGTATTGGGCGAGGGGATGATTAGCGGCCATGAGAATTTCGATCGCTTCTTGGTATAGTACCTCGACCACCATCTCTGGGCTAGAGGTGAGAAAACGATTATTCATTACCAACGCCACATCTACTAAACCATCCCGCAGCACTTTTAAAGCGCGATCACTACCTAGGGCTGTAACTCTTAACTGCACTTCTGGGTATTCAGCACAAAATTTTGGCAAAATCGGCGGTAAATAATGGGCGCACACGGAATGAATCGCCGCCACGCACAATTCTGGCTGTTTTCCTGCCTGTAGGTCAGTGATTTCCTCGTGAACATTCATCCATTCTTGACAAATCCGTTTCGCCCGAGGCAGTAATTTCTCCCCGGCAATGGTTAACTTCGCTTGGGCGGTGCGATGGAAAAGAGGCAAACCTAAATCGCTTTCTAGGGATTGAATCTGGCGGCTGATAGTCGATTGGGTGACTCCACACTCGCGCGCGGCTTGACCGAAATTGCCCGTATCGGCTACGGCTAAAAAGGCTTGCAATTGCTCGATCCGCATTCTTTCTGGTTTTAATTACATTCCTTCATGACCTTATGACAATAACGAATTTTATTCTGACTTTTGGTAGAAATTGCTACAGTTTTTTCAGTTATCAGTTATTTTAGCCCTCAGGAGTCAGTCCCGATACTAAAGTTGACACCGCCAAGCATGAAAATATGATAGCCTCCCATTAAGGCTAAAACAAAAAGGTTGTTCCCTCAATAGAGCTTTTTAGCCTGAGAGTCAGTCCTGATGCTAAAGTTGGCACCGCCAAGCATGAAAATATTCTGATTGACGAATTGGCGTTATTTCAGCCTCTATTTTCAAGGCAGAAGGCAGCTTTTATTTATTATCCCCACTTCCCACTTGATAATTCCCACTTCCCTTTAGCTAATACTAAATCCAGTTATTAAAAACTGATTATTTATTCCCCCTTTTGCCTCTTGCCTCTTGCCTTTTGCCTATCCTGATATGTTACCTATACTCAACGGATTTAGTATAATAGTTGCAAACCAGAGACTGTCCACTAGAATGTTAATCAAGTTTGGAGACCACCGCCATGGATGACTTAATTAATGATCCCTCCCCTTATCCCCAAGACCTAGAAATGACACGGACTCCCCCCTGGGGAACAGTGACGGTATTGGAGGAAGGTCTGCGGTATCGCATCAATCGCATTGTCATTAAACCTGGCCATCACATGAGTACCCAAATGCACTACCATCGCAGTGAACACTGGATTGTCGTCTCCGGTACAGCGCGGGTAATCTGTGATGAAAAAGAAACTCTCCTCAAACAAAAAGAATCTACATACGTTCCTATGAATACCCGTCATCGGGTGGAAAACCCCGGTTCTATTCCTCTGGTGATGATCGAGGTACAAAATGGCGAATATTTAGGAGACGATGATATTCACCGTTTTGATGATGCAGAATAGGACAGTTTTCTCCCCTATATACTTTAGTTATTTGCCGAAATCTCGATCGTGGATGAAAAAATTATCCTAGTTACAGGGGCCGCCCGTTCTGGAAAAAGTGAATGGGCTGAATATTTAGCCAAAATCAGCCAAAAACCCGTTATTTATATCGCCACCTCCTCGGTGGATGAAAAAGATCAAGAATGGTGCGATCGCATTGAAAGACACCGGCAGCGACGTTTACCCCAATGGCAAACCCAAGAAATTCCCCGACAATTAAGCGAAACTATTGATAATAGCCCATTTTCTCACTGTTTATTGATCGATTCCCTCGGTACTTGGGTAGCCAATTGTTTAGAAATGTCGGCAGCTGAATGGTCAGAAATCAGCGATCGATTCTTGTATTCCCTCAAAAATGCGGCGGTTGATGTTATTCTGGTAGCGGAAGAAACCGGTTGGGGTGTGGTTCCCGCTTATCCCCTCGGTCGTCTGTTTCGCGATCGTTTAGGCGATCTCTGTCGTAGAATTGGCACAATAGCAGACGCAGTTTATCTAGTTACCGGCGGCCATGCTCTTAATTTAAGTCAATTGGGTCAATCTTTGTCGATAATTGGGCAGTAGAGAAGATGAGCAACGATTATCAGCGTCAAGTGATTGATTTTTATGCCCGTCGTCACGATTACGATAACGATTTTACAGAAGCTCGCGCCCTTAAATTAGTAAATTATCTCTATTTACAAAAAAACCAATCTGTGCTAGACGTGGCAACGGGAACGGGATTTATTGCGGTCGCAATTGCCCCAAAAGTAAAAAGTGTCATCGGGGTTGATTTCACACCGGCAATGATTGCCAGAGCCGAAAAAAAGCTAGAAGCATTAAATATCGAGAATATTGACCTAATTAACGCCGATATAGCTGCCATTGACTTTGCCGAGTCTAGTTTCGATCTGATTACCTGTTCTCTGGCGATTGCACTTTTCCCCGATATCCCGCAAGTGCTGGCAAAATGGTATCAATGGTTAAAAAAAGGCGGTTCGGTCGCTTTTTCCTGTCATAATTTAGAATCCCACTTCCTACCCTTGATCAGTGGTGTTTGTCGCAAACATAGTGGTTTTGAGTTGCCTAATCTGCATACTCCCATCGCCACCCCAGAAAAATGCCATCAATTGCTGGAAAATGCGGGATTTACCAATATATCGGTCAATGTCGAGCAACTAGGTCGATATTTGCCCCTAGAAACCGCCAAAAACTTCTGGTATGGGCAGTATTTTCATCCTCAGCATAACCCTCTTGACCGCCTATCGGCTGCCGAAATTGCGACTCTAGTGAACAATTATCGGCGAGAAATCGAGAAAAATGCCACCGATCAGGGAGTATGGCAAGATGCAACCACTTTTTTTGTCACTGCTAGTAAAAGTTAGAAAAAGATCATGAGTCAAGTTAAAACTATCTCCGGACGAGCTTTACCCTTGCGAGGCAACGATATTGACACCGATCGCATTATTCCAGCTCGTTTTTTGCGTTGTATCACCTTTGAAGGTTTAGGAGAACAAGTGTTCGCCGATGATCGAGCCGCTTTACAGGGGAGTCATCCTTTCGATCTACCCCAGTACCAAGGAGCGAAAATTTTGGTAGTTAATGGTAATTTTGGTTGTGGTTCTTCTCGGGAACACGCACCGCAAGCGATTTTACGTTGGGGAATTCAAGCAATTATCGGGGAAAGTTTCGCCGAAATATTTTTTGGTAATTGTATCGCTAATGGGGTTCCCTGTGTCACTGCTGAGGCAAAAACCATCACCCATTTACAGGATTTAATTGCCGCTAATCCCGAAATTCCCGTCGATCTTTCCTTGACAACCATGACAGTGGAATGGGGGGATTTTGTCGCTACTGTCTCTATGAATGAAGGTTCCCGACAGATGTTAATAGAAGGGGGTTGGGATACCTGCGGACAGCTGTTACAAAATCTCGATCTGATTCAATCTACCGCGCAAAAGTTACCCTATTTAAGTTTCGTCTAGAGAAACAATCTGAGGGTGCGTTAGTAATAGATTAACGTACCCCGGCAGGGATTTTGTTGGAAATGCAGCATCTGTAAATATTTAAAAATCTGCCCTATGACTAATTCTGATAATAATCTCCAAAATATCCAAGAACCGATTTTAAACGCTCCCGAAGATGTGCGAAAAATCATTGATCGCGTTTTAAAATTGGAAAGAGATAAGTTATACCAGCGCAATCCTCGCAATATCAATGATGATGTTTTAACAATTATTAAAGAAGTAATTCAATAATCAGTTATCGGTTATCAGTTATCGGTTTACTGAAAAAACTTCCCCATCATCCCCTCTATATAAATATGAAACTACTATCAATAAAGTTATGTAATTTTCGACAATTTTATGGTAAGACTCCTGAGATACATTTAGCGGCGAGTTCTCGTAATACGACGGTAATTTATGGCAATAATGGGACAGGAAAAACAACAATTTTAAATGCTTGTACCTGGGTTCTTTATGAAAAATTTACAGCAGCTTTTGCCGAACCAGAGTTATTAGTTAATAAACGGGCAATTACCGAAGTAACCACGGGAACTTCCATAGAATGTTCCGCAGAAGTAAACTTTGAACATGAAAATAAACGCTATCAGGTAAAACGAAAATTTTTCGCCTATCAAGATGTAAATAGTAAAATTAAATACGGTTCAAATAGTTTATATATGCTCTACGCTGGTGATGATGGCAATTGGTACACACCCAATCAACCAGCGGAGGATATTATTAATCAAATTTTACCAGAAAGTTTACACCGTTATTTCTTTTTTGATGGGGAATATATCGATCATCAATTTCGCAGTAGTAGTCAAGGTAAAATCGCCGAGGATACAAAAGAATTATTGGGAGTTAAAGTATTAGATCGAGCGATCGAGCATTTAAGAAAAGCCAAAAAATCTTTACAAGATGATCTTAAAGATTTAGGTGAATCGGATTTAAAAAAGTTACTAAAACAGGAAAGTAAAATTGAGCAGGATTTCGAGAAATTAAAACAGCATCAGCAAGATATTATTAGTCAGTTATCCCAGCAGGAAGAATTAAAAAAAGCCGTGAACAATCGCTTATTAGAGTTAAGTGGTGCCGAAGAATTAAAACAGTTAAAAGAAAAATTAGAACAACAGGAAAGAAATCTGCGACAAGATTTAGTCCGAACTAAAGATAAATTAAAGAAATTAATTTCTCAGCAAGCTTATCAAGTCTTTTTAAAAGAAATTAATCAAAATTTTCAGGAGTTAATCGATCGCCTACGACAACAAGGGGAATTACCCAGTGGTATTAAACAGCAATTTGTCCAACAATTATTAGAGCGGAAAAAATGTATTTGTGGCCAGGAATTACAGGAAAATAGCCAAGCTTATTTACAGGTACAAGACTGGATGAATAAAGCAGGAATGGCCGATGTAGAAGAAGCAGCCATTCGCTTATCTTCCACAGTCAAAGAAATCGATAAAAAAGTCTTAGATTTTTGGCAAGAAGTGGATAATTATCAAGCTAATATTCACCAATGGCGCTTAGAATTATCTTTAGTAGAATCAGAATTAGATGAAGTGCGGGATAAATTTCGTCATTATCCCGATGAAGATATTAAAAATCTGCAATCTCGCTTAGATGCGATCGAGGATTCCCTAAAAGATTTACGCTTGGAACAGGGTAGCAATAAAAATCAACTAGATATCTATGAAAAAGAGTTAGAATCCCTGCAAAAACAGGTACAGAAACAGCAACAAAAAGAGGAAAAATATAATTTAGGACAACGACGTATTTTAGTGACTCAAGAGGCAATTAATCGCATTAGTGAGGTAAGACAGAGGTTAGAAAATCAGTTTCGTTTGTCCTTAGAAAAACGGGTACAGGAAATCTTTAGCTCAATTTCTTTTACTCCCTATATTCCCCGTATTAGTCCCGATTACGAAGTAAGACTATTAGAAAATACTACAGGATTCGCAATTCCCGTGGCAGCTTCCACCGGAGAAAATCAGATTCTCAGTTTATCTTTTATCGGAGGAATTATCGATCGAGTGCGCGAATGGAGTCAGAAAAATACTTTGATGGGAATTGATAGCAGCACTTTTCCTCTGGTGATGGATTCCCCTTTTGGTAGTCTTGATCATATCTATCGTCGGCAAGTTGCGATCGCTATTCCTAAATTAGCTAATCAGTTAATTGTTTTAGTGACAAAAACTCAATGGAGAGGAGAAGTAGAAACCGAGATTTCTCCCTATATTGGTAAAGAATATGTGTTAGTTTATAATTCTCCGAAAGCAGATTGTCAAGAGGACTTAATTAATCTTCATGGTGTTGATTATTCTCTGGTTAAACGCAGTCCTAATAATTTTGAATATACGGAAATTATCGAAGTTAATCGATTTTCCTCCTGACTCTTAAATCGGTGCATCTCACCTTTGCAGAAATACAGACAATCAGCAATTATCAGTCACTTTTAAATTGGTACAAAAATATGAACAATCGCGTATAAGCATCTCACCGAAAAGCTAATGCGCTCCGGGGTTTGGGGGGTAGAACCCCCCAAAGGATTGGATTGAGTGATAAAATCGGAAGTAATGACCAATTTTAGAAGACAGTTTCCCTTTAAAAATACCCAACTCAGTAGATTTACAAAAATCAGATACACCCTTGTTATAATAACTAAATTTTAACTTCTAATAAAACGATCAATTGCTGTGTTCATTACCCCAACACGATTGGATAATTCCACAAGTTCCGTGGTGACAATATTATAATCCCTTAAATATTTCTGGAGATTAGTTCCCTCTTTTTGACGACCAATTTCCACTAACCTTTCCTCTCGCAATTCTTGCAAATGATCGAGGATATTTTCTAAAGTATCTTCGAGGGGAGGTAAGAGAGAAGGAGGATTATTTGCTTGCAAAGCTTGGGTTAATTGCGTCAAAGCTTGGGTTATTTGTTGCGTAAACAGACTTAGATTAGGATGGGGAGGACTACCGCGATATTGTTCCAATTCCGTCAATAAAACTGTCACCCCGCGACCAAAACGAGGAATATAATTACTTAAAGTGATTGCCGGTTCCATTTGTGGAAAAGGTGTGCTAGGATCATCAATTAATCTTTGTAGGGCCGTTTGTATAGCTGTATTTGCTCGTCGAGCTTTATCTCGATAGGAAGATAAACTTGCAGTTTGATAGGATGATTCTCCTAAATAAACTGCCATAACTGACTGAAAATATACTTGATTAGCTTCTAATGCTTTAATGGCAGCGAGGGAAAAACGTTCATCTTCATTAACCCGTAAAAAACCGAAGGAAAGTATAAAAGCTAAAGCACTACCAATTAAAGTATAAACTATTCTGATATACTCTAAATCAATCCCGTCATTGCTCGCATCGAGACGACTGATAATTAAAGCAAAAATTGTGATAAAAAATACTGCCAAACTATAGTGAAATCGCACCAAAGCTAAAGCGATCGCTATAGAAATCACCCCAATAACTTCTAACCAGATCGAATTGTCTATAATTGGCAACAATGCCAAAACAAAAAACGAGCCTAAAATCGTGCCAAACACCCGATTAAAAAAGCGTTGAAAAGTCAAGCTAAAATCTGGTTTTAACACAATAACTAAGGTTAAACCAATCCAAAAACTATGGGTAATTCCTAGCTTATTGTAAATCAAAACTCCTACGGAACTTCCCAAACCCAAGCGTAAACCATGACGAAATAGGGGCGATTCTAGATTAAAATTAGATTTTAATGGTTCCCACCAAGCTTTTTCTTGACCGTACTCTTTTTCTATCCCTTCAAAGTTCCGCTGCCAGGGATTTTTTTTATCTGAAAATTCCTCGCTTTGCCGCAAATGTTGCGCTGTTTCACTGGCTATTTTTAGCTGTTTAAATAATTTTTTTAAACGATTATTTAATTGCGAAATTGCCACATAACTGCTATAATCATCCTCAGCATTTTCTAAAACTTTAGCTTGCAGATTTTTTTGTTGCTCGATCGCCTTGAGTAATAGCTGCAATCGCTCACAATCCGGTCGTTTATTTCTACCCAAAATTAACCCAGCAATATCTTCGCTAATTTCCGCCACCTGCACGAGAATATCTTCTAATAAAATACTCACCGTGGTCAGTTGTGGCAAGGGATGAAGATGAAGCAATTCTCGCAGCGCAATTAAGCTGGTATTAATGCGATCGCTATCTTCAATCAAGACGATTAACAATTCCCGCAGCTCATTCTTTCCCCAACGTCCCCGACGCGTCAAGGTGACAGTTTTCCTCGAACGGAGCAACAGCTGGCGAATTTGGTCAAAATATGGCTCCTCATGAGCATTAGAACGAGAGTGTAAAGGCAAAGAGCGGAGATAGGTGGCGATACCATGAAAATTTTCCGCCGTTACCTGACGTAAAGGCTGATTAGGACGAAAAGGCCAGATAAACAGCGCTAAAAAAATTGTCCATCCCCCCCCCAAAACAACGATTCCGGCCCGTTGTAAAGCGACGACCATATCTCCCGATGGCAAAGAAACGGCCAAAAGCAGCAATAAACTGATTACTACCCCAGCTAACGCCCCATTTTCCCCGTAAACCGTCAAATAACCCGCTAGAAACAACCCGAAAAAAACTATCACTACGGTCAATCCTAGCCAAGCACTGGCTAATGTGCCGATAATCAAAGCTAGAGCCATCCCGATAGTCGTAGCGACTAGGGTTTTCGCTCTCAGGCAGTAAAGTCCCCCCACATCGGCTAAAATCAAGGTTTGAGCCGCTAAACCGACCATTAACCCCACTTCTGACCGATCTAAAATATCACCGATAATAATCGGCACTGTGATGGCTAATAAAGTCCGAATCCCCCGCTCGATCTCGATATCGCCACTAGGACGCAATAAAAAACCAAATCGCTGAAGTAGCATAAATCCACTGAAAACTTAACTCTTGAACCTGATAACATAGCTACCGATCAATAATTTTAGGGCAGCCAACGGGGTTTAAAACCAGCGTTGAGTTCTTGAGGCAGAATTTTCGGGATGCTATTGGGACTGAACTGATCAGGAAGCGGTAATAACCAGAGACGACCATCGGCAATGCTCGACCCCTCCCCAGTGACTAAATCATTTCCGACTCCAAAGGGTATGGTTGCTAACTGATCAAATAATAAAGCCACGCCATCGGGAGACATACTCATCTGCACATCACGATAATTAGGCAAGGCCAGCAGAGGGATCATTTTACCCGTTTCTAGCTCAATAATCGCTAAAAATGGTTCTTCTTTCACCTTGCCATCGCTGCCCATAACCAGATCGCTTTTCAGACAGTAAAGGGTTTTTTCCTGTCGCGGTTCAAATTCACAGCTAATAATCGGATTAGCTGTTCTTAGCAGTAGTCTTGACTCTCCCTGATCGTTGAGCAAAAATAGCGATCGCTGATTATCTGGTTCCGATTTCACCATCAGTTTTTGGCGACCATCCCGGGAAAAAGCGAGGATTTTCTCGTAGGTGGGCAAAAATTGTGGTTTTCCTCCTTGCACATCCAAAGGAATCACCGCTACCCCTCCCGTTTGACTGACAACCGCTTTTTTACCGTCGGGAGATAGTAAAAAATTATCCCCTTGTATTCCTAACGGTCGCGATTGTCCATCATCGCTGATTACCCATAAACTGGCATCCCCCGGATTCCCATGATTGATTCTCTGCACGATTAGGGTTTTGCCGTTATCTGAGAGATTAAAGCGCAGGTTTTGATAGGTTTTCGCGTCTAAAAACCTTTCTATACGACCACTAGGCAAATTTTGACTATTTTCGTCATGATTTAAACCCGTAGTAATTGTGTAAAGTTGCTGTTTCGGGGTATCTCGTCCTAAGTCGGAGCGATCAAAGGCCGAGAATAAAATTCTATCTCCCCTCGGATAGATTTGAAAATCCGTGACCACCAGATCCCCAGGGGTAAGGATGGTTTTTTTCAGTTCTGTGACGTTATTTGGCCCCTGAATGATATTACAGACGATTAAACGGCCTCTTTCCTCTTGGTTGACTCCAATATAGGCAAAAGCTCGATCGTGGCTGTAAAATTCCCCGATAAAGTCCTCACCTTGGGCAATGGGTAACTTTACCTGATATTTTTTGCCGTAGATCGGTAATTCCGTCAAGGTATAGGTCAAGCGATCTCCGGCCCAGCTAATTTTACCCCGCAAGGGAGGATTGATCACCAAGCTGGTTTCCACGTCCGAACGGTCAATCGGTCGATTAAAACTTAAAGTAAAATAATTGTCCCTAACGCCGATTTTTCGCCCTTGCCAGCTAAAATTCTCCCCTCGCGTAGGAACTTGATTTCCTTGGATCAAAATCGACGATATTGCGGCAATTAAAGCCAAAATAGTCGCTAATACTAAGCGATCAAACCAAGCTAATCTTTTCATTAGTTATCAATTATCAGTATTCGTTCGTCAGGAGATTGCTTATTTATTCTCCCATCTCCCTTCTCTCTTCTCCCCCCTCTACAATAATTGCTCGCAACCAGAAATACCTTTGGCTTCTATCATACTTTGTGCTTTTTGTCAAAAAAACTTTTTTTTTGCCATAAAACTACATAAAAAAAAGATCATCGTTGTGGGTGAAATTGACTGATTTACCCGTTTTAATCAGAATCACCTTCCAGATGTGGCAAGGGTTTCAACCATTGCTGTCCAAAAAAGCACCAAACAACCCACTGTGAAATTCAGCAAAATCGCTGTAACTATCATAACATCGTTGTTAAATAAAAATCTTTCTCAATTAATTTTTAAGAATTTATAAATATTGCGGAATGTTAATTTAAATATTCTCAAGTGTTTACGGTCAATAAATAATTTTTACTTATCTTTGTCCAAAATTAGGTTAGAAGTCAGTTATCAGTTATCAGTTCACTGAGAAAACTCCCCACTTCCCACTTCATAATTCATAATTCATAATTCATAATTCCCATTCCCCCCACACCCTACACCCCACTTTCTTATCAGCTTTAGTAATGATTGTCATCGGTTTTTTCAATCGAATAAATAAAAACGCTTCCTTTTTGGGAGCGTTTTTTAACTTATCATGAGGACTTAGCAAAATGTGTGCAGAGTTAGAATGCGGATGTTGGATGGGGATCTAGCATCTGTTTATTTTTAACCATCGATCGCCAGCACTGTCAAGGCCATGGGGATAGCATCACCAGAAACTAAATCGAGGGGGGAGTTATCAGCGTTGTGTTCACGCATCACTTCAACCAATGTTAGCGCAGTTGACCACATCCGCCCAAGTTGCGGTCTCGCGTAGCGAGCGCGTTGCGACCGCACGTCCCTGGGAATCGATAATCGATTGGTTAAAGTTGAAACCGTTGAGGTTAAAAGGCATGGTTGAGATATCCATAGCGGTGAACCAGATACCCACCGGCCAAGCTCCCAGGAAGAAGTGTAGGCTGTGGCTATTGTTAAAGGAAGCGTATTGGAAGATTAAGCGTCCAAAGTAACCGTGAGCGGCGACAATATTGTAGGTTTCTTCTTCTTGACCGAATTTGTAACCGTGGTTTTGCGATTCCGATTCGGAAGTTTCCCAGACGAGGTAGGAAGTCACCAAAGAACCGTGCATAGCGGAGAAAAGAGAACCACCGAAAACACCCGCAACACCCAAAATTCGGAATTTTTGGCTTAGAAGTATGTTATCTTGGCATCTTGTATGTTGATTTAGCATAAAGAGTAACGAAGAGCCGGCAAGGCTTTATATAACTGGACTTCCCCCGTATAAACATACTAGCTATGGCTAAAAGTCTTACAGAGCCTGAGTTCAAGCAATGCAATACAAATGAACCACTGAACACAAGATGCTGAAGTTCTTACGCAGATAGGGTTTGAGGCAAAAATTTTCAAATTTGACCTTTAGACCATTATAGCTTGTTTTGGGGCAGAAAACCAGCAAAAACATGGCTACAGAGCGCATC
>VYKP01000034.1_pt1 | contig 51335 bp, 63 predicted proteins | sample 5114551 | NCBI WGS metagenome assembly VYKP01 (sample SAMN12291777, study PRJNA351875) | freshwater metagenome | isolation source: freshwater lake | place: USA: Michigan, Baseline Lake | collected 2013-08-09
TGTTTTAATTCTCCATATACGCGGTCTTTAAAAGCCTCTATTTCGTTCCAAGACACGATTAAGAGTGGCTTTTAGGCTAAGTATAATTACTCATCGCGTAAGTGAGATGCTCCCCACTTTGTTTAACTACATTTTCGCAATAAAGAGGCGATTAGGGTTGATAAACGGCGAATGCTAATCTTGTAAGCTTTAAAAAGTGCTATCTAAAAAACTAAACAAACTATAATTAAAATTACTGCAAAAATTTAGAGAGTAAAGAAGGAAATATGACAGAAATAGTTTTTTTAGTGGAAGATGCACCGGAAGGGGGATATACAGCAAGGGCATTAGGCGAGTCTATTTTTACCGAAGCCGATGATTTACAATCTTTACGAGAAATGGTAAAAGATGCCGTTAATTGTCATTATGATGATAGGGAAAATCGCCCTAAAATTATTCGTTTACATATTGTTATGGTTATTGATTTTTGCTTTTTTCAAATAATGCTTATTCAATTAGAAAATCAAGTTTTACAGCTATGGAATCTTCCTCAATTTGTTTTTTCCATTGTTGATCGTCTAACTTATTAATCCAATTTCTTAAAGACAAAAATTCATCAGAAGTAAGGCTTTCAATTTCCGCTTGAGTTAATTATAACTTTGTCATCTTAGTATCTTTCCACAACAATAGTTCAAATTTGAGTTTTATATTATCATTTTTTATGTAAAAATGGGGATTTGTGATCGCATTTGGCAGAATATTAGAAGTGCGATCGCTTTTCTGATCGGGTGCATTAACAGAGTATAATGCACCTTATTTATTATTGTGTCTAATCTTTACAAAAACTCAATCTTTTTATACATATATTGAGGTTCTAAACATTCCCAAATTAAGACTAAATCACTGATAATTTTTCCAATTGGCTGACGTTGTTGGCGAGTGTAAATAATGCCACAATGTTCAATACCTGTAGAGGCCAAACTAAGAAAATCATCATCAAAAGTAAAAATGACTCGTTGTTGGGACAAAGCATAAGCTAGTTGTCTTTCATCAGATGCACCAATTAGACCCTCTTCTGGGGATGTTGTGACATCAACTCCCCGCATTCTCAAGCCGTTTGCAATAGCATTACTAACACTTTCATCCAGATGAAATTTAATCTTGACTGGCATTTTCACCCTGTAATATTTTCTCAATTAAAGATGGTTTGTTTCCTTGTAGTTGTTTAGCAAAAGTTTCTCCTGCTTCAATTTGTCGTCTAATTTCTTCTCGATTGTCATGGTAATAGGTCAAGGCCGCATAAACATCTGCTAGGGTAATAGTAGGATGGTGATAAATAATTTCATCTGGTGACATTCCCATTCTTTCATGCCAAATTACAATATCTTGAACTTTAATTCGATGTCCAGCAATACGAGGTTTTCCGCCACAGATACCAGGAGTGATTTCAATATGTTGTGAGATAACTAAAGATGACATAATTACTTGCCAATAAGATCAATCAATCCTTGTTATTATACCATTTTTTCCCAGTAAGGCAACATCAGTGGGATCTCGAAGATATTCGCAAAGCAGCACGCTGATTTTTTTAGGGTGCATTAACAAATTATAATGCGCCTTATTTGTTGTCTATTGATGAAGTGATCCAAAGACATTAATTCGAGGGATTGAGGTAAGGGCAGTTTGTTGGGTTGGTCTTGTGTTAAAATTAAGTTAGATATGTCTTAATTGATGAAACTTAGCAAGACAATGAATACTTCGATTACTTTTCAAGAAATTGCCGCCGAAATACAATTATTTGATAATATTGAACAAAAAGAACAATTTATTTTTGTGGTGGGTGCTTTAGTTTCTCGCATCATCAGTCTTCATAAAGCCGCAGAAATCATGGAAATGGATACAGAAATGTTCTTGAAAATTTTAGAATTAATGGGAATCGATTTTTCTTATCTTACTACAGAAGACATAGATAGAGAAAAAAAATGGTAATCTCTATGAAAATTGTTTTCAATTCTTCCCCTTTAATCTTTTTGTCTCAGTTAGGATTTTTAGAAAAATTCCTAGATTCTAATGATAATTTTTATTTGCCTGCAACCGTACAACAAGAAATTAATGCCAAACAAGATCAATCTTCAGAGACTCTTAATAAGCTGATCAATCAACAGAAATTAATTATCCTAAATATTAAATTAATCTCTCTAGCAAATAGTTTAAATGAACGTTTAGGGAAAGATGAATCTGATGCCATTACTTTAGGAATAGAATTACAAACTGATTATATCATCCTTGATGACTTTGCAGCAAGAAAAGAAGCACTACGCTTAGGCTTAAATGTTAAAGGAACTTTAGCGATTATTCGTAAACTTCTCAAAGAAGGAAAGATAGAAATTGAAAATTTGGAGAGTTTTTATCAAAGACTTAGAGAAATTAACTTTAGAGTCAAGCGTGAGATATTTGAGAGCATTTTTGGAGACTGAGTGTGATACTGAAGGCACTGCGTAGCAGCACGCTTATTTTTTCGGGTGCATTAACAGAGTATAATGCGCCTTATTTCTTGTTATTGATGGATTCCCACCATAACTTTAAATCACTTTCATTAATCTTTTTTTGAAGATATTCAATCTGATCTGAATAGCTGAGATTTTTCATGTCTTTAGCCATTTTTTCTTGACTGGTTTGTTTAAAAGCTAAACAGTCAAAACTTTTTTTAATTGTCGTTGGCTTCATCAATTGTTACCTCTAAAGGAGAAATAATAGTCAAAATCCCGTAGCCATTGAGTAAATTAATTTGATTATAGCCTTTCATTTTATCTAGGCGCACAATATGTTTAAAATTCCATGATATGATTGCATCCGCTACATGAGTAGCATCATTAATAGACTTTGATGTAACAACTCCTTCATTGATATAAGCATCCCTTAACTGTAAAACTTCAGCTGTTATCTTAACTACTTCAATAACTCTCTGCGGAATCGATAATAAAATATCTTTAACCGCTTGGGAGGCATTAATTAATTCGCTAACAATGATATCACTCATTGACAAAATAAACTTTTCTTGCTTAATAGCTTTCATCAATTGATTGGACTCTAGGGAAAATTCATCATCTAAACAGCCTCCAATGACTGATGTATCAAGATAAACTCTAAGTTTTTTCATAAATGATAGAAAAAGTTTTCTGATCTTAGTTTAACATCAAAAGTGCGATCGCCGCTCTTTTAGAGTGGATTAAGGTAGTGTAATGCAGCTTATTGATAATAGAATTTTTGAAACCTAAAAGTCGAGGGCTTTAGTTTTAAGATTTATCAAGCTTAAAGTACAGTTAACATTAAGTTATAATAATCATTAGCCAACAACAATTATTACTATGTCTTTTGCAGCTAAATATCGAGATCGGATTGTGATTAACCCAGACATTCGCAGTGGCAAACCTTGCATTGTCAATAAGCTAAACGGCTTTTACTTCGGATCACCGATATAGACTCCAAAAGGGTTATAGCTATTGGATCATGCAGGTTAAGCGCCGTTTAGCTTACTCGTATTGCAGTAGCAGATATTTTTGATTATCTAGGAGGAGGGATGACTATTGAAGAAATATTAGATGATTTCCCCGATCTTACCTTAGAAGATATACAAGCCTGTTTTGCATTTGCCGCCGAGCGGGATCGTCGTTTAATGGTTATTCCCTATGAAACTGCTATTTGACGAAAACTTATTACCTAAACTACCTCTGTTACTGGTATCACATTTTCCCGATAGCACTCATGTTAGAGATTGTAGCCTAAAAGGGTTTCCCGATCAAAGGATTTGGGAATATGCGCGTATCAATGGATTGATAATTGTCTCGAAAGATGCTGATTTTTATCAACGGAGTTTGTTGTATGGCCAACCTCCAAAGTTCATCTGGCTGAGGATTGGAAATTGTACCACTCATCATCTAATCAGTCTTATTTTAAAACATAAACAAGCTATTAAGGAATTTAGCGATAATTCTACCGAGTCCGTTTTAGTAATTGCATAATGATATATTATCCTAAGCGATCGCTTTTCTGATCGGGTGCATTAACAGAGTATAATGCACTTTATTTATTGTTTATTGATAAAATGATCCAAAGACGTTAATTTAAAAGATTGAGGTCAGGGGAGTTTGTTAGATTGGTCTTGTGTCAAAATTAAACTGGAGTAAATTCTAATCCCCGATTAAAATTTCAACGGAACAATCACCATGAACTTTTATACCGTTATTCTGAGAAAAAGTGCAGATTATTGGGTTTCATTATGTCTTGAAAATGGATTAGTTGGACAAGGAGAAACTCAGGAAAAAGCTATTGAGAAACTAAAAGAAGCGATTGAATCTTTTTGGGAGATTTATCGTGATCAAGCCAATATCTATACCAGTCCTATTCCTATAGACGAACTTCATGAATTTTTAACTGTGGGAGATTCTGAAACTCCCGAAACTTACGAACTCAGAAAAGTTTATGCCTAAAAATATTCCTTCTCTTAAACCCAAAGCACTAATCAAAATTCTTGAAAAAGGAGGCTGTCAATTTTATCGAGAAGGAAAAGGTGATCATCGTTTATATTGTAGAGTATTGTATAATCAACATCGAATCGTTCCTATCGATATAGGTGCAAAAGAAATGTCCCCTGCTTATGTTTTACGAATTTTTAGACAATTTGGTTTTACAGATGAAGAAATATAACATTTATTAAAATAGATGATTGAATGCGTTTTTTTCAAACGAATAAATTATCTATTCTAGTACGCTTTATCTTAATTTTATTTCCAAAAGCTAAAATAAAGAGATAGCTACCTTCTTAAGGTACATTAACGCAAGAGTAAAACCCTCGATTGCTTGTTATAAATTGATTTGATGATTAATTTTCACCCAGTCATCGCCGATAAGTTAGCCTCCCTTAAAAACAGGTAAAGTGACTATCACCATTTTGCGTAATTTTTCGCTCTGGTAATGAACTTTTGATTATGAAATGATCCAAAGACGTTAATTTAAAAGATTGAGTTCAGGGGAGTTTGTTGGGTTGGTCTTGTGTTAAAATTGGGTTAGGGCTAGTCTGAATCATTTATCCTGTATCATTTAACGGTGGAGAAAACTATGCTAAAAACCTTTAAAGCAATTTTGAAAAATAATACCCTTCAATGGCTTGATGAAACCCCTGAAATCAACTCCGAATATCCTGTTAATGTTTATATTACCTTACTAGAAGAAAATATCATTGGTGAAAATCGATCTAACGGTCAAAAAATGGCGAATGCTTTGAAAAAAATTGCTAACAATAATACTTTTACTGATGTTGATACCCAACAGTGGCAACAACAAAATCGTTGCGATCGCTCTCTTCCTAATCGGGATTAAATCATGTTATTAGATAGCAATATTATTATCTATGCCGCTCAATTAGAAAATGAGTTTCTCCGGGAGTTTATTGCAGAAAATTCTCCTTATGTCTCTGCTTTATCCTATCTGGAAGTTTTAGGCTACCATCGGTTAACTCATCAGGATAAAGTCTATTTTGAATAATTTTTTACAAGCAGTAACTTTAAAACAAATCAGAAAGATGTCCTTAGAAGATGCCATTATTGCGGGAACAGCTTTCGTTTATAATTTAACAATTGTAACTCGCAATATTGATGATTTTAATTTTCTTAGTAAATTAAATCTAATTAGGGTTTGCTGAATAAGTACGGGCGAAGCATTCGGATAGAAAATCTACCTTTTCACCGATAGGTTATTGTCCGAATGCTTCGCCCCTACAGGACGCGGGCCGATGAAGACGCAAGGTTTTGAACGAAGATTCTCTCAAAATCTTGCACCTGATTGACCAATTGTCAATAGCTTTTGAGATGCTCTCACCCTGTAGAAAATCAAGAATATTTTTTAGGTGGAATAGGAAGATGAAATTTATCAATAAACTAATAAAATATCATCACCTAAACCACTTTCTAGCCTAATTAATAAGGCCATTTCCAGTTAGTAATCTCGTCCTTATCGATGCCATTGGTAAAAGCATAATCGAGATTATCGATAATAGCATTTTTCATCCGTTCCTTCACATGACCAGCAGCAGAACCTAATTTCGGCACGCGATCGATGACATCAATTACTAAATGAAAACGATCAACTTGGTTACGAATCGCTAATTCTAGGGGAGTATTAATATTCCCTTCTTCTTTGTAACCGCGCACATGAATACGTTCTTGATTACTGCGACGGTAGGTAAGTTTATGAATCAGCCAAGGATAACCGTGGAAATTAAAGATAATTGGCTTATCAGGGGTAAATAAACTATCAAAATCCCGTTCCGATAAACCATGAGGATGTTCACTTTCCGACTGTAATTTAAACAGATCAACCACATTGATAAAGCGAACTTTTAAGTAGGGGAATTCCTCCCGTAGAATTGCCGTGGCTGCTAAAGATTCTTTAGTGATAATATCCCCACAGCAAGCCATAATTACATCTGGTTCATCAGGATTGATTCCATCATCATCGTTACTGGCCCAATCCCAAATACCGATACCTTTGGTGCAGTGTTTAATTGCTTCTTCAATGGTCAAGTATTGCAGGTGTTTCTGTTTATCAGCAACGATAATATTAGTGTAATCCTTACTCTTGAGACAGTGATTAGCCACACTTAATAAACAGTTACCATCGGGGGGAAGATAAACCCGCACCACCTCGGCACTTTTATTGGTTACTAAATCGATAAAACCGGGGTCTTGGTGACTAAACCCGTTGTGATCCTGCCGCCAAACTACCGAGGATAATAACAGATTCCAAGAGGAAACAGAAGCACGCCAAGGCACATGATTTTTGCAGATATCGAGCCATTTAGCGTGTTGGTTGAACATGGAATCGATAACGTGGGCAAAAGCCTCGTAGGAGTGAAATAAACCGTGACGACCGGATAATAAATAACCCTCTAACCAACCGACTAAAGTATGTTCACTCAGCATCTCCATCACACGACCATCGGGAGATAATTGACTACCATCTAAATCCTCTGGATAGGTATCAGCTAACCAAGCTTTTTTAGTCACTTCATAGAGAGCCGCTAAACGATTAGAAGCAGTTTCATCGGGACCAAAAACGCGAAAATTAGTCATATTATTTCGCATTACATCCCGCAAAAATACCCCCATCACTCCCGTGTTTTCCGCTTCCACTTGGCCCGGATGGGTGACATCTACGGCATACTGACGAAAATCGGGCATTTTTAGGTCTTTACGCACCAATCCGCCGTTAGCGTGGGGATTAGCACTCATGCGACGATGACCAATAGGAGCGAGTTCTTTAAATTCCGGCTTAAATTGACCCGTGGTATAGTCAAATAATTCCTCCGGGTTATAGCTTTTCATCCACTCTTCTAATTTTCTCAAGTGGTCGGGGTTTTCGTGCATAGCACCCATGGGGACTTGGTGAGCGCGCCAGAATCCTTCCACTTTATGACCATCAACGTTTTTCGGACCTGTCCAACCCTTGGGGGACCGGAGGATAATCATCGGCCAGGGGTAACGTTTAGCCACTCCCGTGCTGCGAGCTTCCTGTTGATAGGAGCGAATCTGATTGATACAGTGTTCTAGGGTGGCGGCCATTTTTTGATGGCAGTGGAGCAGGTCTTCATCTTCCTTACATTCGACGATGTAGGGAGTGTAACCGTAACCAACAAAGAGACTTTCTAACTCGTGGGTCGAAATACGGGAGAGAATGGTGGGATTAGCGATTTTATAACCGTTTAAGTTTAAAATTGGCAGTACCGCACCATCGCGAATCGGGTTAAGGAATTTATTCGAGTGCCATGCGGTAGCAAGGGGACCGGTTTCTGCTTCCCCATCACCCACCACCACGGCCGTAATTAGGTCGGGATTGTCAAAAACAGAACCGTAGGCATGGGAAACACTATAACCCAGTTCGCCGCCCTCATGGATAGAACCGGGGGTTTCGGGAGTGACATGACTACCGATGTGACCGGGAAAAGAAAATTGTTTAAAGAATTTTTGTAATCCTTCCTCGTCTTCACTTTTATCGGGGTAAATTTCCGAATAGGTTCCTTCTAGATAAACCGGACCGAGTACCCCCGGCGCCCCGTGGCCAGGACCTGCCATAAAAATCACATCGAGGTCGTATTTTTTGATTAAACGGTTGAGGTGAACGTAGGTAAAACTTAAGGCCGGACTTGCTCCCCAGTGACCGAGCAAACGATACTTAACGTGTTCGGGTTTAAGATGTTCTTTGAGCAGGGGATTATCGCGCAGATAAATCATACCTACAGCTAAATAGTTACAAGCGCGCCAATAGGCATGGGTTTTGTAGAGTTCGTCTTGAGAAAGGGGATTTTGCTCTGTTAAGGGTCTTTCTGGTGCGGATACCATGAATATTTCTCCGATATCTATGAACGATGAGATTAAGAGAGTTGATAGACAATTTCTCCATCGAGAGGGTTAGGTAGGTAGGCGTTAAAAATTATCAGATGCCCCCCTTATCAAGGGGGGACTAAGGGGGGATCGACACCCCCCTTATCAAGGGGGGCAGGGGGGATCGAACCTAAAATCCATTTTTAACTTAATTATAACTAGCTACTTAACCCTCGCTCAGTTTTCAAACTGTAATCAAGAGTCTAACCTTTGGGGGCGCAAAAAACTATTAAAATAAACTATATTTTACTTATCTGGCTTGGCTAATTTATGTCAGTCGGGCGGCGTTTTTAAATCGCTTTTAAAGGAAAATTAATATCTTCTTAACTTAGGGGTCAATAAATTCTCGGAAAACTTTTAATGATTTTTTAATGTCAGCTTTTCCCAAAATACTATAGGGTTACACCCTAGTTTGTCGGGAAGAGCCTAATTAGGCCTTCTCCATGCCAGTGGTGAGGACTACTAGGAGAGCTTTTGAAGCACTGAAACTTAAAATCTTTCTATACTTCATCTAGCGATCAACAAAAGCTGATTAGCATATATAGTGATTCTCTAGAGGCCAATCAATTCTCAAATTATTTTTTCTTGATCGTGCCTAAGCTTATCGCAGCTGCAAAGGAGTTTTTTTCATGACAAAAGTAAGAGTCGCTATCAACGGATTTGGTCGTATCGGTCGCCTCGTTTTTAGGGCGGGTATCCAAAATCCTGATTTTGAGTTTGTTGGTATAAATGATCTCGTCCCCCCCGATAATATTGCCTATCTGCTCAAATACGACTCCACCCACGGACGTTTTCAGGGTACGGTAGAAGCGAAAGAAGATGGCATCGTCGTGGATGGTAAGTTTATCCCCTGTTACTCGATTAAAGACCCCGCTCAACTGCCCTGGGGAGCAACCGGGGCCGATTATGTGGTCGAGTCCACCGGTTTATTTACCACCGCCGAAGGAGCAGGAAAACACCTAGAAGCAGGGGCCAAACGGGTAGTTATCTCCGCACCCACCAAAGATCCCGACAAAATTCGTACTATTGTACTAGGTGTGAACGATAATGAGTACGATCCCGCTAAGGATCTGATCGTCTCTAACGCTAGTTGTACCACCAATTGTTTAGCCCCGATCACCAAAGTTATTAACGATAACTTCGGACTAGCGGAAGGATTAATGACCACAGTACACTCGATGACCGCCACTCAACCCACCGTGGATGGTCCATCGAAAAAAGATTGGCGCGGTGGTCGCGGCGCTGGTCAAAATATTATCCCCTCCTCCACGGGAGCAGCCAAAGCAGTAACCCTAGTTATTCCTTCCCTAAAAGGCAAATTAACCGGTATGGCCTTCCGTGTGCCAACTCCCAACGTTTCGGCGGTGGATTTAACCTTTAAAACCGCAAAAGCCACCAGTTACGAGGAAATTTGCGCCGCTATGAAAGCCGCCAGCGAAGGACCGATGAAAGGTATCCTCGGTTATACCGATGAGGAAGTGGTATCGAGTGACTTTATCACCGACCCCCACTCCAGTATCTTTGATGCCAAAGCCGGCATTCAACTTAATGCCAATTTCTTTAAGGTCGTCTCTTGGTACGATAACGAGTGGGGTTACTCCTGCCGGATGTTAGACCTCATGAAAATGATGGCAGCTAAGGAAGCAACCCTAGTAACAGCCTAAATCAGTTATCAGTTATCAGTTACCAGTAACCAGTGAACAGTGAACAGTAACCAGTAAACAGTAAAAAGACAGCACTGTTAATGCCATTAGACATCTCCAAGAGTGAAACAAAATAGTTCTATGGCTGAAATGTATGTCTTTGTCTATTTAGGGTTTGCTGAATAAATGTGAAATGTAGGCAAGGCGAGGGTTTTGTGGCTTTTCTCGCGAAACAGGTGCAAGATTTTGAGAGAATCGCGCTTCAAAACCGGGCATCTTGAGCGGCGATTGCGTTCTGTAGGGGCGAAGCATTCGGGCAATAACCTATCGGTGAAACCGTGGATTTTCTATCCGAATGCTTCGCCCGTACTTTTTCAGTAAACCCTATTTAATATTGCTCACTTAATAAGTAGGTGGGTGTTAAAAATTGCCAGATCCCCCCTTATCAAGGGTGGCAGGGGTATCCCCCCACTTAATACTCAAATCTGATCACTGATAACTGATAACTGATCACTGATAACTGATAAGATGAATCCAAAATTTAAAGATATTACCGCTTGGGAACAGGCACAATTATTAATGCAACCGGCATTTATTCGGGTGCTGGATAATCTGCGTAAACAGTTAGAAAATTCCCTCTGGAAAGGAACTTATACAGAAATTCAAGATCCCTATCCCAGTTATCTGCTCTGTTTGACTTATCTCGATCGCTCCGTTACTGTAAATATTTGGGAACTTTGTTTTCAAGTCTGTTTTCTCGATTATCCCACCGATGAAGGAGAGAGCGTCACCATCGATACCAGTCTCCTCGATCCCACCGGTGAACTAGATTGGCAGAGTTTGGAAACGAAAACCGAGCGCATTATTAAGCAATTATTCGCTAATTTACCCCAATGAAAGCAGATTTAGACACGATCAAGGCAGAGTATGCCGCTAATTTTCTGAAAGATTACGGCAATGATCCCCAAAGTTTAGCATCCCAAACAATTTTAATCGATCGCTCCCATTGGGGTTTATTAGAATTAAAAGGCCAGGATCGACTGCGTTTTCTCCACAATCAAACCAGTAACGCTATCGATCGCCTGAAACCGGGTCAAGGTTGTGAGACAATTTTCCTTAACTCTACCGGTCGTACCCTCGATTTTGTCACAGTTTACGCTGGCGATGATTCCCTCCTCATCCTCGTTTCTCCCCAACGTCGTCAATTTTTACTGGAATTGATCGATCGCTATATTTTCCCCTTCGATAAGGTGGAAATTAGCGACTTAACCGATAATTTTGGCATTGTCACCATAATAGGTACTGAAAGCGGGCAATACCTGCAAAAAATCGCCATTCCAGAGCAGATTTTAACGGGGGTGCAGCATAGTCATTATCTCCTTTCTGACCCCCCCCTGAGAGTAGCCGTCGGCACCGGCTTAGATCTACCCGGATATACTTTAATCGTTGCCGCCGCCGAAGCCGGTCCCCTCTGGGAAAATTTAATTAAAAATGGTGTTACTCCCGCCGATGAACAGGTGTGGGAATACCTAAGAATCCATCAGGGCCGACCAGCAGTCGATCGAGAATTAACCGAAGATTATAACCCTTTAGAGGCCGGTTTATGGCGAGCGATTGTCTTTGATAAGGGCTGTTATATTGGTCAAGAAACTATCGCCCGTCTTAACACCTATAAAGGCGTAAAACAAAGACTTTGGGGCATAAAACTTAGCCAACCCGTCCCCAGTAATACCCCGATTATTTTAGAAGCGCAAAAAGTCGGTTTACTCACCAGTGTGCTGGAGGATTTTGGCTTGGGTTATGTGAAAACAAAAGCGGGAGGAGAGGGTTTAAAAGTACAAATCGGCGAGGCAACAGGAGAATTAATCCCCTTACCCTTCCTCTCTCACGAATACCCCTTTCAGTGAACAGTAATCAGTAATCAGTGATCAGTAATCAGTAATCAGTAATCAGTGAAAAGACAGTGGGAAACGGGTGCATCTCACATTTGTAGAAATACCGACAATCAGCAATTATCAGTGACTCTTAAATTAGTACAAAAATATGAACAATCGCGTGTAAGCATCCCACCGAAAAACTAATGCGCGGGGGGTTTGGGGGCGGCGCCACGCCCCCAACGGGGGGTTTGGGGGGTAGAACCCCCCAAAAGCTTGGATTGAGTGATAAAATCGAAAGTAACGCCCAATTTTAAAAGAGAGTTTCCCCTTAAAAATCCCAACTTCGTAGATTTACAAAAACGAGATACACCCGTAGAAAACTGCTATTTAATACTGATAACTGATAACTGAAAAAACCCCTCTAACCCCAGCGACTAGCGATAGGCATTCGCCAACCAGTACCAAAAGCGCGATCGCTAATTTTTAAGCCAGGGGGAGCTTGTTTGCGCTTAAATTCGGCATTTTTAACCAATTTAATCACTTTCTGCACAATTTTAGGCTCAAAACCGGCGGCGATAATTTGTTCGGCGGATTGATGGCGATCGATTAATAGTGCTAAAATAGCATCTAAAATCTCGTAGGGAGGTAAAGAATCTTGATCCTTCTGATTGGGTTTTAATTCAGCACTAGGAGCTTTATTAATCACATTAAGGGGAATAATTTCCCCGTGCCGATTTAACCAGCGACAGAGGGAATAAACGCGGGTTTTCGGCACATCAGCAATCACTGCTAAACCACCATTCATATCACCGTAAAGGGTGCAATATCCCACCGCCATTTCTGATTTATTGCCAGTGGATAATAGTAAATGACCAAATTTATTAGAGAGAGCCATTAGTAAATTACCGCGAATGCGTGACTGAAGATTTTCTTCAGCAATACCGAAATCAGTCCCAGAGAAAAGACCCTCTAAAAGTTGATCATAAGCGATCATAATTTCTTTAATTGCTAACTTCTCACTTTTGATACCTAAATTATTAACTAAAGCCACCGCATCGCTAATGGAATGGTCGGAACTATAGGGAGAAGGCATCATCACAGCGAGAACATTTTCTTTACCTAATGCGTCGCTGGCAATAGCGGCAACTAAACTGGAATCAATGCCACCACTCAAGCCAAAAATTACCCGTTTAAAACCGCATTTCTGCACATAATCTTGTACTCCTAAGACTAAAGCTCGATAAATTTCCTCATCTTCATCGACGGGTAAAGGATGAATAATTGCGGGTAACAAATCTTGATTAAACTCGATCAATTCTAGGCTAGAAGTAAATGCCTTGGCGCGATAAATCACTTCTCCTTGTCGGTTAAAAGCAACACTGTCACCATCAAAAATTAAATCATCATTACCTCCCACTTGATTGACATAAACTATCGGTAAATTATATCTAGTGGCACTATAGGATAATAAAGATTCTCGCAATTTTTGCTTACCGACGCTGTAGGGAGAAGCGGAAAGATTAACGATTAAATCCACTCCTAAATTAGCTAAATCCGCCATGGGATTAACTGCGTATTGACGCTGCCCCCAAAATTGTTCATCATTCCAAACATCTTCACAGATAGTTACCCCGATTTTTACATTATTTTCTGTTAGTTGAAAATATTGACTTTCTTTCCCAGAAGCAAAGTAACGATCCTCATCAAAAACATCGTAGGTAGGCAATAAACGTTTAGTAAAAATTTGTTTAATCTCTTGACTTTTTAACAAAGCTATGCTATTAAATAATGGCTTTTCTCCCCTGACTGTTGCCGAGGGATTTTTTTCGACAAAACCGACTAAGACAGCTAATTTTTCTGGTAATTGTTGGGACAATAATTGCAATTGTCGAGACATTTTCTCCACAAAACCCAGATTTAATAATAAGTCTCTGGGAGGATAACCACAGAGGGATAATTCTGGGGTTAAAAGTAATTCCGCTCCCTGATTAAATGCTGTTTGAGCAGCCTCTAAAATTCTTTGGGCATTTCCTTCGATATCTCCAACAATGGGATTTAATTGAGCGATAGCAATTCTCATATTTTTTCCTATTTAAACAAAAACTAACGGTTGATCTTTAAAGGGAGCAAAAGCTTTTTCATCAAAGCGATATAAACTAGCAGGACGACCGGCACCACGAGAGACTTTTAAACCCATATCCTTGAGAAATCCTAATTTCAATAGCCGATTTCTGAAGTTAGAATAATCACTAAAATTTTTACCTAAAATTGTCTCATAAAATTGATAAAGATCATTTAAAGTAAATAATTCTGGTAAAACCTCAAAAGCGACGGGACTATACTCTACTTTATTGCGTAATCTTCGCCAGCCATAAGCTAAAATTTGACCGTGATTAAAGGCTAAATCTGGCACTTTATCAATCATATACCAAGTGATATTATAATCCCGTTCAGTGATTAATTTTGCTTCTTCAAACCGCACTAAAGCGAAGTAACTCACCGATAGATAACGTTTCCCAAAACTCTCGGCTGCTGCCGGGGAATCTCCCTCTGGACTGCCAAAAGTATATAACTGTTCCAGATAGAGATTATTGACGCTAATTTTCTCGGCTAAAATTCGATAGGCTGCCGTTTCCAGTGATTCCCCATTTCTCACTAAAGTTCCGGGTAAACTCCAGTAATTACTAAAGGGTTCTTCCCGTCGTTTAATCAGAAGCACCAGCAGCCGATTTAATTGGGTATCAACGGAAAAGATCACGTTATCAACTCCGACTTTAAAATCAGCTAGAGATTTATTAGCTAGGGTATTTGGCGGTTTCATGCGTAAAGTTTTTGACCTTCGATATAATCTTTAATCGGTGCAGGAACAGCCTGTTTATCGCCTTTTTCTCGATAATCTGTTGAGGATACAGCCGGAGCAAAGACATCAGCAATCAGACAATCACCCCCTAATGTTTGCAGTTGTTCAATATCATCTTGATTAATAGGATAGCCGGGACGGGGAATCACGAGAATTTTGACTTTTTCTAATAATTCTTGGCTGCGATACCAGTGCCTAATTTGTCCGGCTAAATCCGAACCAATGACTAGGGTATATTCCTCCTGTTCTCCCCAAATTGCTTGCGCTTTTTCCACACTAATTAAGCTCCGTCGATCGCTTAATTCTCGTCGCAGTTGTATATTATCCCTTGGGGGTTGAATATCCCGGATGAGCAAATTTAACATCCTCAGACGATGTTCGAGACTGGTTTGATGATTTTTAAAGGGATTATCGGCAGCCCAAACCGCAACGATATCGTACTGTTCCGATAACCATTTTAGTATGGCTTGATGACCGGCAGTAGGAGGATCGGCACTGGTTCCAAAAAGGGCAATTTTAAGCATAGGATTCAATTGCTTGCTCACTGAGGGATTAGTTTAACTCTGCTCAAGCTTGGCAAAAATTAACTTCTCCCCATTATAGTTGATTTTACCAAAATAGGGCAAGAGGATCAGTTATCTCCTGCAAAAGTAAGTTATCGAGCCGCTATCGGGTCAAAATATCTAAAACCCCAGATAAATTTGACATAATCTTAGGTTTTATGAATAGGATAGTTGTCTCTTATCTTTTGTCTGCTACTGAATATTTTTGATTCTTGCAGGAGATATCATTTTTTATAAAATTGGTGAACTAATTCACAAACGTACTAACCCACAAACAGAAGGAGGCAAACCCATTACGCCGCGCTATGACTCCCGTAGCACTTAGCGGCCCAAACCACTGGCTCGATTTCTCCCTTTTGGAGTTTTTCTAGCGGGGTTGCTCCCTCTAAACGAATATCACCCGTGAGCAGAAAGAGCATTTGTGTCCAAGCACCGTCTTCTTTTAAAACGGCTAACACTTGGTCTAAACCAGACAAAACTTTGCCATCAATAAATTGCCAAGCAGGATAAACTAATTCCTCGTTGACAGATAAACCTAAGACCCGATGATTGAGCCTCATAGTTTCTAATTCCAAAGAACTACAGGCTAAAACACGACAAACCTCAGCGCTGGTTAAGGTTCCGCCTTGCTTAGATAGGAACCGCTTCTTCGCTTCTTCGCCTCGTTTAATGGCAGCCTCCAACGCAGGGGCCAAAGCTAAAGGAGATTGTGTTTTTTGTATAGATTCTAACATTTTTAAGCTAATAAGAAATAATAATTTTGGCAAGACCTTAATCAGACGATCCTTTCCTTATATCGCCAATTCTCGGCAAGGAATTCTATGCTCCAGAATCATCGCAGCCATCTCATAGGTAAAAATATCTAAGTGTCCCCCTTCAGGAGCCTTAAAACAAAAATCTTCGCCCGGCTCAACGACTCGCTCCCGCCATTGTCCCATAAAGTCAATTTTGAGAATAGCCGTTTTTTCTGTGCGGTTTACATATACACAGTTGATAATTGCTTGATTAACAGTTGCCTTCGACATAACATTTCCCTCCATTTCAGCAATATGGATTTGTTTTTGCCTAGTAGTGTTTTGCTCCTCGTGTCAGGAATCCCTAACATTATTAGCTTGACTCAATCGCTACTATGCGGGGATGATAATGATGAGTAAAGGGCCAGCACCCGCGAGGATACTGTCCCTCTCCTAGCTTCGCATCATCGGGATTAACCCTCTCAATTAGCCGACCAGGAGACCTTAAAAACCTTAGTAAGTGGACTCAAGAAGCCAGGAGATCAATCAATGAAGAACTTACTCACTGTCATGCTCCTAAGCTCCCTTGCTTACGGCGTAGCTGTCGGGAAGATTCATCCCTATGACTACGTTTTTATCTACACCATCAACGAACTAGCAAAACGTCAGGGTGGAGATAATCAAGAAGGGAAGCGGTAGGTAGATCGTTTACCGAATTCAAGCTGGGCAGTGCGCCAACACTCGATCCAGCTTTTTTGTACTGTTTTTTACTATCGCTCTATCTTCCTTAATTGTATCCATAATATAATCACTTACTGTAAGGATCACAACCAATAAATATTGCAAAGTTAAACCAACAAATATTGCAAAGTTAAACCAATAATTGTTGCTATCATTAAACAATAATTGTTGGTACTCCATTTCAAAATATGCGAACTAGCTCGAAAATACAGCCATGAAGACGCTCTCGTCAATGCCCCAAAACCTATCCGAAATGCCCCAAAACCTATCCGATGCCGAAAGGCAGGCAAGAAACTGTAATACAGCCATGAAGACGCTCTCGTCAATGCCCCCATCACTATGCGAAGCCCAAAAGCAGGCAAGAAACTGTGGTTTGGATATACCCAAGCTAGAAGCTTTGTTGGCAGAAATCGAACCCCTATCTGATAAATATAAGGAGATATTTTATCGGGCGGCTACAGGACTTTATTCCGCCGATGACCTGGCTGAAATGTTCAATCATAGCCAAAAAAATCTAAACGCGGATTTCAACAAAAATCTAGGAGCCAATCTTAAACTTCACCTTGATTTAGATGACAGTGAGCGTGTGGGAATTACTTCTCTAAGAAGAATTCTTTTCAAGAAAGGTTATTGCGTCATTAACGATATTTTAACAAGCAGATACGTAGAGAATTCGGAATTAGAACGATCTGCCTCAGACAAAATTAGTACAGAATCAGACCACTGAAAACTAGCCCATTTTTGAGGAGATTAATTTCAAATGAAAACTGAAAACTTATTGGACGTAACAAAATTGGCCAGTCCCCATCTTGACACAAGTGATGTATTGGTATTGTTAGCTCAACTAAAAAATGAAAAGGATAGAGATCGCCGGGCGGGGATTATCAGAAAAATAGGACAATACTATCCTGAATCTCAAGCAACTCAAATCTCTGAGCTTCAAGTAATAAAAACGCTTTTAGATTTGGGCAATGATGTAGGTTCTGACGATTTTTTTAAATACGAAATTAAGCTTAGTTTGCATAAAATTTCGGACAAAATTGCTGCTCACTCTGATGTAGATATTGACTTTTTTCTCAAAAATCTAGCAATATTTCAATCCCAAGAAAATACTTCTCAAGCTCCAAAAGTCTTAATTGATGCTGATCTGATTGAAGAGTTTTTATTACGAAATCAGACCACTCTTAACAGGGAATCTACTAGGGTTATGGGACTTGTTTTAGAGGGAAAAATTAATCCTTACATCGGCGAAATGGGATTAATACAAATTTGGCATAGTATGAAAAATCTTAAATCTCAAGAATATGCCAATCGTTGGATCATTGAACTTCTGAGCAAGATTAACGTCGGCCAAGTTAACTTGAAAGAAATTGACCTAGAAAAATATCCTAACGTTAATTTAAAAACGGCAATTCAAGTTGAGATTGTCAGAAAGTATAGCCTAGCAGGTATTATCACCATCGCAGATCGAGAATTCATTGCCAGTGGATATCCTTTTGTGGGTTCTCCTGCCTTATTCTTACAGTCTTTAGGGAAAGATACCTCGCCGGCATCTATCGAAAGAACTCTCAAAAATCTCGGTAAAGCGGCAATGGAAAATGAAAAAGTAAAACTCAATCAGCTTTTAGAAAACGAGCCTCAACAAAACTTATTCTTTGAAGATAATCTTTTGCTTTTTCAAGGCTGGAAAATTGAGAACTTTGAAATTCTTTGTGCCAATAACAATTTAACTTCCGCGACAGTTATCCTATGTAATACAAAAACCCAAGAGCGTTACACTGAATCGGCCTTTAAAAAAGGTTTATCAGATGCACTTTTTACTGCTTTTAATGAGGCTCTAGCTCATTTAGTTGAGGTTAAACATACCCTTAAATCTATCTATGTGGCTAACTTGACATCGGGTCAAAAAGGATACGTAACTGTCAAGGCGGTGGTTGAGTATGATGGTAAAGAAGTTATTACCATCCACACCCATGAAAATATTCTCAAGGCTTATTTTTTCGCCTACGTCAAAGCGATGATTGCCGTTTATGCACCCAAGGAATATCACCCCGATATTCATAGCACAAAAGAATTGACATATTTGCACAAAATTGGCGAACGAGATTTTCGGGGACTGAATTTCAGCCAAGTCGATTTAATGGATGGTGAGGCCAATCTTTCCGATGCAAAATTGATGGGATGTAACTTCAGTCAGGCTAATCTTTTGGAGGTTAATTTAACTAATGCTGATTTAACGGGAGCCGATTTAAGTCATGCCGATTTGAGCAAAGCTAATCTAACGGGAGCTAACTTGACCGATGTTAAATTAGATGAAAATAATCTAACCCTCCTTGATGGCACAATTTTGACTAACACAATTATGCCTGAAATTAACATTGAAATTAGCGGCGAATCCCGTTTAGAAAAGGTTGCTCAACTACTCAAACACATTGATCCTCAAAGTCAATCTCGAATCTTGGCTATTCACTCCATGACAGATTCCATCTGGTGGGATAATCCTCCCGGTCAAAAATTCTGGGAAGTTAACAAAGAACTAATCAAAAGAGGGATTTCTATTCAACGAGTCTTTATTCTTCCTGAAGTTCCGACTCCAAAGCATTTACAAGTTATTCAGGAACAACTTAACTCTCGCATAGAAGTTGCTTGTATTTGTCATGAAAAAGCCAAAAATGTTGAAGAAGGCTATTGTTGGGATGATACCAACCTATTGATTAGCGAAAACTTATCTGTTCCAAGAAATTCTTTTACAGCGAGAAGAACTATGAATGGTCAAACAGAATCAGGTTATATTTCCTATCAAACAAGAGTTGTCGAGACAGATAAAAGTATCTTTAATGCTCTATGGGAAAAATCTGAAAAACTCTCTACTCAAGCTAATATTCAGGAACAATTAGCAAACCTAAATACCTGACATTTTCCATCCCCCACATAGGCGACTGGATGACCTAATTTTTTCAATTCGGCAATTGTTTCTAGGGACCCTAGTGGTTTGGGGGGGTAGAACCCCCCAAAAGCTTGGATTGAGTAATAAAATCGAAAGTAACGCCAGATTTCAGCAGTTCAATCAGAAAATGAGAGAATGAACGTTATAACCACCGACCATGTTTCCCAATAAGCTAACCGCACCCTGGGGGGAGATAATGATCGAACCTATAATTGGAGGGTTCTTCGTTACTTGGTATGGTTCGATAGGGTTGCATAAATCGACTAAATCCTTATCTGGCAAAAGATTTAATTGATTAGTTCGCTCTAGATCAAAAACAATTGACAAAAATCGCCTAATAAACTTCATCGTGAGTCCCAATTGACTCTAAAAGAATTGCCTGTTTCTGCTCATATTCAACGAATTTAAAGACAATTCTTAAATCATAGCCCACACTACAAGCATAAGAGTCTTTAAGCTCCCCTTTTAATTTGTGTGTTCTTAATCGAGGTTGAAATGGATCTACGGATAATAAAGCTAAAGTTTCTTGGATATTTTGAACTAAAAAAGCCTGTTTTTTCACAATTTTTCGAGCATTTCTAATAAATATATTCGAGCGTAATAAAACAAAATTCACGAAAGGATTTCCTCCATGATTTGTTCAGGTGTCAGGGGTTGACATTGACCTTGTGCAAATTCCTGTTGAGCTTCTTGAACATCTCTAAACAACTCTGTTCTTTTTTGATCTCGAAGACGATTCTGTAAAATATGAATGAGATTTTCTTGATCTTCAAGGGGAAGTTGCTCGGCTGCTTCTAGAATCTCTGCAAAGGTTGTTTGTATTGCCATTTTCTTAAGGGGCGATCGCTTAAACTATCTAGAATTTACAATCAAGGCTAAAAATAGCGAGAGTTACCGCATAACCATTTATTATATCGACATTTTTTGTCTAGTCAACCCAGAGGACAAAAAACAGAAACTTGACCTATATTCACCGGGTAGAGAATGTTATCTAGAAACATTACCGACATTTCCGAGAATGGCCAAGGGTTGCTGATTTTTTTCTTAACCACAAAGACACAAAGGACACAAAGAGAGGAAGTAAGGGATTTTCACTACTCTAAGAGCGCCAAGAGAGCCGTATCATCTAAGGACTAATATGAATTTGACTGAGAATATAACGCAAGCGATCATAATCATCTTTAAGTAAAACACTTAACTGTCTGCCCACATTTACTAACCATTGTCGATCGGCTTGACGCAATTGATACATCTGACGGATAGAAGCGGCTGCCAAAGCTTCCACGGGAGTATTTTTGACCTGTAATAAAATTCGTAAAAAGTCTAATTGTTCACTAAAATAAACCACTTCTAACGACTCACATTGATAAACTGCCTGATGAATTTGTGGGGGCCGGGGAGGAATATATTGATAGATATAACCTCGCCCGGCACCATTGCCATTAAATTGTCCGGGTAAGGTTTCAAAACCGACAATAGTTGCCCGAAATTCCGTTTTTAACATAGCGAAAATCTGCGGCTGTTGTTCCCGCAATTCAGCCAAAGATAACCCCAAAGCTCTAGCGCGATGTACCGAATCGATGGGTGCAGTGGTGGCAAAGGTGACAATCCCAAAAATCTTATTACCCGTTTCTTCATCGTAGGCTTTTACCCAACTACCAAAAGCGGGCATAAAAGGAAAGTTTAACTCCTCTGGTTCCAAACATTGCGCTAAAAACTCGGTCGTCGTCGTCTCGATAACTTCGGCGATATGATCGGGATGGCGGTTATCCGTGGCTAATTGCGGTAAGGGTGGACGCATGGTTATTTTTTGCCTTTAGCGGGGGCAATAATTACTTCTTCTAATTCCGAGAGATTAAAGGTGACTAACTTATCCCAGTTGCCCCCCTCAAAAAGAACGGCCACTTTCCCATCGCTTAAACGCTGGGCTAAACCTTCAAATTTATAGTAGGTATCATCGGGATTGGTGACTCGAACGGTACTACCTGGCAAAATCATAGGATTGACGACGAAATTATAATTACTGTCTCTTAGCTTATCAAAAATTAGTGATCAGGGAGTCGGCTGGCAATAAGATGAAATATGACGGGATTTAGTAAGCTAAACGGCTTTTACTTCGGATCACCGATATAGACTCCAAAAGGGTTATAGCTATTGGATCATGCAGGTTAAGCGCCGTTTAGCTTATCATCCCCAGAGGACAGACTACTGTTCCCCACAAATAGCCTTAACAGTGCCGTCTTTTGACTGTTTGCTGCTCACTGAACAAAGCTCCCCAGTTCTCCAACACTGAATAATAGTAATGATCTCATGCGGCGGTTCGGCGGTTCGACTGGCGTTCGTGTTAGTGAGCTTGTCGAACTACTGAGCGTTCGACAAAAGCTCATGCGGCGGTTCGACAGGCTCACCGTCCGCTCGTGTTAGTGAGCTCGCCGAACGTCCGAAGTCTCGCCGAACGTCCGAAATCTCACAAAGCCTACCCCCACGAAAAACTTTTTCAGCAAACCCTAAATAAAGATGTTTTGGGTTCTTCGGTTTGTCTTATGCAATGGACGGGGGTTATAAGGGATGGAACCCTTATATACAAAGGCATTTGGCGATTTTTGTCAATTGTTTTTGATCTAGAGCGAACTAATCAATTAAATTCCTTGCCAGATAAGGATTTAGTCGATTTATGCCCCCTATCGAACCATACCAAGTAACGAAGAGCCATGTTTTGACAACCAAATTAAGGCATATCTAAAGAGTTTTGGGTTGAAAGTTAAACTTCATGTTTTCATTCAAAACAAATGTACTAATTAATTTTCTGAAGAAAATAAGTTGGCGACCTATCATAGCACATAATTAATTTGCAAGAGTTCTCATTAAATAGTAAAACATTAAGATTATGACCATATTCTGATTCTGTATCTTCTAAAAATCCACCATAGTCAAGCCTGATATTTCTCGTATTTATACACCAGAAGCTTTTCCGATTGTACATGATTTTTACAGTTTAATTCTTGAATAAGCTAAGACGCATTTAAACCGTTTATTCTTAGATTAGCCGAACCTCCCCCAATCGCTTTACTGTTGCCTTTTGCCTCTTGCCTCTTGCCTCTTGCCTCGTCTCAACAAGCAATTTAAATTAGGAACAGCTTATCACTATATTTAATTTTACATCAATTTGTAAAACAGTGCGATCGCCGATCTTGTAAGGTTCGTTAACAAAATGTAACACAAAAAGTGAGTTTTGGAAAGACTCAAGCTCTAATTACCGTAATTCTATATTGATTTTCCGTCATCACCACCTCAGTTGATAATCTTTCTTCCATAGGTAAAGCATTTTTCCGTCTATCAAAGATAAATAACCAACCAAAATCTAAACCCAAACGCCCTAAATAAGATTCTAATTGTTCAATTCCATCAGCTTGAGGATTGCGTTTTTTATCCCGCCACACCTTCAATTCAATCCCTAAAATTACATCTTTATACTGCAAACATAAATCCATTCTATCACTACCAATGGCATATTCCCTTTCTAAAACTCCCCCACCATTAACCACACGATGTAAAAAAGCCATTAATACAATATGGGGTGCGATTTCATGATAACCAGTGCTACCTAATAACGGTTCGACCTGTTGTCGCCAAAATTTGAGAAATGCAGTTAATAAAGCATCTAGATTTAATTCACCCTCTGGGGTTAACCAAGTGGGTGCAATCATGGGTAAAGATGCCATCGGTGTGACTGTTAACACCCTGGGTAACACTTCTCGATAAATGGGATTAGCAATAGTTAATCCTCCGTATGGGTGCATTTTGCATAATCCTAAATCTATGACAAATTGAATATCATCATTAGGTATATCTCCTAATTCTAAACCTGCTAACATTGGTTCAATAATGGCTTTAATTCTTGGTTATCTTAACCTTTCCGCTAAACTATCTAAATGAGTATCCTGATGTGCAATTAATATTTCTTTAGCTGTTAAAATGTGTTCTTTAATAATAGCAATACTTCTGTCTTTTACCATTTTTTCTACAATTTCTTTAGCTAAAGCATTGACTAACCAAGGTTGTCCTTGAGTTAAATCATAAGCTGTTTCTATTGCTTCTGGTGTGAAAATTTGCCCAGTTGCTTCTGTATGCTGTTGATATAATTCTCCTACTTCTGTAAGATTAAAATTTCGCATAGTCAGAGAAGCAACTTTTATATTAAAAGGACTGGATGTATTTAATCTATCACTACCTCCCGATGCTACTTTATAATCTCGCACATCTCGTAAACCAATTAAACCTACTGATGAGGGAAAATTTTCTGGACGATTGGGAAAACCATCTCTTAACTGTCGTAAAACTGATATTAATGCTTGGTCTTGTAAAGAATCAATTTCATCTATAAATAATACTAAAGGGCGGTTTAAAGACGTTGCCCAATCTGATAAAAAAGCCTTAATTCTGCTTCCCGGTTGTTCCTGTTGCCATTGTTTAGCAGCTGGTTGTAATTCTTTAGGTAAGCGGATATTTATTGTATTATACCAAGTTCCTAAAATTGCTAATTCTGCGGCAGTAGGATCATGATTAAATGCACTTCCTACTTCTACCGATACCATGACTGCGGCATAATTTCCAGTATCAGTCAGTTGTTTTGCTAGGGATAACATAGCGGTGGTTTTCCACGTTTGTCGTGGTGCGTGAAGGACAAAATAACTACGTTGTTGAATTAGCTCCTCTAAATCTGGTAATCTGACTGTGGGAGAGAGCATATAGTGGATATCGTCTGAACAGAGACCGGCAATATTAAACCAGCGAGTCATAGAATTTTGGTAATAGATGAACTCTTTAAGTTTAGACATTTTTTATGCTCTTGATACATTATTAAAACCACTAGCTAATGAGAGTTGGTTAATTCGGCAATTAATTGTTCAGGAGTGATAATTCGTGGTGTGACAATGGGGAAATCTTGAGGATTACGGGTAATAATTGCATCTAATTGATTAACTACCGCAGTAGAGTATTGAATAGAATCTTCAAAATCCTGAAAATTGGTTGTGAAAGCCATTCTAATTGCAGCCTGATTTACTGTAGCAATTTGACAAAAAGTAAGTATTTCTTGCAAAAACTCAATAGTTAAATCTCGACCTTTTTGTTTACGAATAAGATAATAAAGGTCACTAATAGTTGATGCTGAAATGTAGCCTTCTATTTGTCCCTGTTCAACAAATGCCAAAACTGTCTCGCTATTAGTAAAGTAAGGCTGTCTTTCCAGGGCAATATCTATAATGATGTTGGTATCAAGCAAGACTTTCACAGGTTATGTTTCTCCTTTAAATATTCCCATTTAGCTTGATCTGGATCAAAATCAGGAGATGCAGGTTGGGTTTTCTCAAACCAGTTTTGCAAAACCTTAATTTTAGTTGGTCTTTTTGGTGCTTCTGGTGCTGGTTCAGTGGTTGGGGTTGTGGTATGATCAAGGGTGTCTGTGGCTGCCCAAACTACAATTTCCACGTTTCCGGGGGGTAAATTCAGGGGTTCGGTAATCAGCAAGTTACCAGATTGATCAATTTTTCCTTTGAGTTTGTATGCTTGCATGATGTTTTTTATGATACTCTGTTTTTATATCATATCATAGTGAACAAAATTCACGCTCTAAATTTGGGTTTAAATTATGATAACTACACTAATCGAACGAGAAGCAGAACCAATTTTAATTAGTGACTTAACCTGGAGAGAATTTAAAGCTGTTGAACAGCTAATCGATCGCCCAGGATTAAGGTTATCTTTTTTAGATGGAGTTTTGGAGATTAGAAAAATGCCAGGAAAAAAACACGAAACTATCAAAAAACGTATTGCTTCTTTAGTAGAAATTTATTTAGAATTTTTGGGATTAGATTTTACTCCTACTGGTTCTGTCACCCTAGAAAATGAATTTGAAAAGGTTAAAAGAGAAGGTGATGAATCCTATGAATTGGGAGCAAATAGAAAACATCCTGATTTAGTGATTGAGGTGGTTGTTAGTAGTGGAGGAATTAATAAACTGGAAGCATACAAACGGTTACAAATTCCTGAAGTTTGGTTTTGGATGAATGATGAGTTATTGTTTTATAGTTTAGGGAATGAGGGATATGACGCTGTTAGTAAATCGCAACTTTTACCGAGTTTAGATGTCGGTTTATTGATGCGTTGTATTAGTACGGAAAATCATGCTCAAGCACTGCGGGAATTTAGAGCAGGGATAAAAATTATTGAATTAACATAACCATATAATACTAAGTCGGTTGAGTATAGGCTACATATTAGGAGAGGCAATAGGCAATGAGCAAAAGGAGCAATATATAATCAGTTTTTAATAACTGGATTTAGTATTAAACAACAGACATCAAGATAAATTAAATAATTTTCACTCATTTTTAGTCGATAGGGAAACTGGGTATAGCAGCACTGACTGACTACATTAATTTGATGGTTTCGCCAAAGCGACGACTATCATAAGAATAGTGCAGTATTTCCTCTCAAGTGGACTCACAGGCAGCACAGCGCAATCCTTGCAGTTGAAAGGTCAGTTGTTCCATCGGTTTTTTCTCAACGAGGATTCTTCTGGGATAACGAGTTCCACAACATTCCCCCTTTTGGTAAGGTAACTGCCCACCCTACTACTGTATTATATGCTAAATTTTAAGATAAATTTAGTAGGTAAAGGGTTTATTTAAATCGTATTGACAATGCCAGAAATCGGACCTGAATCAGAACAATCCTCCCTGTCTCAACCGGACGCAAGGATTACGGAACGTCGAGCAGCAAGACAAAGAAGAATTGAAACTATCCTCAAATTGGCCGGGTTGCCTAGTGGAGGAGTGGGAATTGCCGTGACTATCAATTTTCTTCGCAATGGGCAATGGATAGAAGCTAGTGTATCAGGATTGGTTAGTATCGCTGTTATTTTTCTGGCGATTGGAGGAAAATTTGCCAAAAATGTTATTAACCTAGTTTTCGATAAAGTAGAAACAAGATTGGAACAGAAAACGGATACTCTGGCTGATTTAATTGTCAATTCACTGGAAAATTTTGCAATTCAATTTTGGTGGCAATTAACCGCAAAGTTTCAAGTAAAGTATTATAGAACTTTAGTTTATCTCTATCGTACTTATCAAACTCAAGGCTTAAAAACGCCTGGTAACTTTATTCTCGATCTTGAAAATGTCTATATCCAGTTACGATTTTTACCTCAGAGTCTAGACAAGGTATCTTCGGCTATTATTTCTCAACAAGAAACCACAAGCAATTTAAAAAATATTTGGGATTTTTTAGCACAAATTACCACACAATCTGCTTATAAACGCATTGCTATTTTAGGCGCACCAGGTTCAGGAAAAACCACTTTATTAAAGCATATCGCCCTAACATACGCTCAAAACAAGCAAAGCCGTCAGCATCGCAAAGCACCTAAATTAATTCCGGTATTACTGATACTTCATACTCTTAGTAAAGAGATTATCCATCAAGAATCATCTAGTTTGGCACAAATTATTACTGAACAATTAAAAAGCCCAACATTACCCCTTAAGCTCAATCCGCAGCTTCAATGGTTTGAAGAGCAATTAAAAGAGGGTAAATGCTTGATTATGTTTGATGGATTAGATGAAATCGCCAAAGAAAGTGACCGCCAGCAGGTTAGTCAATGGATAGACAAGCAAATGCAGGTTTATCCTGAAACTACTTTTATTATCACTTCGCGCCGTCATGGTTATCAAGCTGAATGGTTACAACAAATTAGAACTTTTCTCGAAGTTCAGTCTTTTAACCTAAAACAAGTTGAAAGGTTTTTTCAGAATTGGTATTTACAAAATGAAATATTGCGTCAAGTGCGAAAGGAAGATGCAGGTTTACGCGCAGAAGCACAAAGAAAAGCTAATGATTTAATGCAGAGAATCAAAAAATCGGCTCCTTTAGCAGCAATGGCACTCAATCCTTTATTATTAACTATGATTGCTACAGTTCATGATAATCGAGGAGCGTTGCCAGGAAATCGCGTAGAATTGTATGCAGAAATTTGTGAGGTCTTATTGACAAGGCGAATAGAAGCTAAAGGAATGACTGATTCTATCAAACTAAATTTAACTCAGAAAAAAGCAGTATTACAGGTATTAGCTTTAGAGTTAATGAAAAGGGGAATCCGTGAGTTTTCCTTAGCTCAAGGTCAAGAAATTATCAAAAGTTCTTTAGCAGCAGTAGCTAAGACGGAAGTTAAACCCGAAGACTTTTTTGAGAATATTGAAAAAATTTCGGGTTTATTGACCAAAAAAGATGACAGTTTTTATATTTTTGCTCACCTCAGTTTTCAGGAATATTTAGCCTCAGTTCAAATCCAAGAATTAAATCAAGAAGATTTATTGATTCAAAACATAAATCATAATTGGTGGGCGGAAACAATTCGTTTATATGCGGCAAAAAATGATATTAGTAATCTAATTCTTGCGGCAATAAATAATCCTAATATTACCTCAATTAGTCTAGCGATGGATTGCTTAGAAGAAGGCAAAAGTTGTTCGCCAGAAGTGAGACAAAGGTTTAATCAATTATGGATACAAGGATGGGAAAACCGATGACAGAGACAGTCAATTTTGAGTTACTCGCTCATGTTCAACTCTCCAGAAGATTGAGTAAGCTGATTCCTCTTGATGATAGTATCGCCATTGATACTAGCTATATTACCTGTGCAGAGTATCAGCTATTTATTGATGAAAAGAAAAAACTTGGTAAAAATCATCAGCCTCTTGATTGGCAAACCGATGCAGTTGTATCTGAAGATATTTTAAAGCCGATTACTGGTGTGAAAGCCAGTGACGCTGAAGCGTTTTGTGAATGGTTAACCCAACATCCACAGCATTTTAAACCAGAATTTAAGTATAGAATTCCTACTCTACAAGAAGCTGAGGAATTTTTAGAAATGGAAACAGAGGAGGAAAATTTAGTCGGTTACTGGTGTCAGGAAAACTTGACATCAAAAATGGTTTATTTAGAGCCAGAAAAGTGGCTAAAGATTAAAGAGAAAATCTTGTTTTTTTCAAAAGAGAAACTTGGTAAAGTAATGGATGGCATGATTGGTCAATTTTTATATCAATTTTCGCTATATAAATTGTTGCCATTTTGGACTAAGCTTGAGCTTGAGCCTGTGCTTGAGCTTGAGCCTGTGCTTGGGCTTGTGCTTGTGCCTGTGCTTGAGCTTGTGCCTGTGCTTGGGCCTGTGCTTGTGTGTGTGCTTGTGCTTGTGCTTGTGCTTGGGCTTGTGCCTGTGCTTGGGCCTGTGCTTGGGCCTGTGCTTGTGCTTGTGCTTGTGCCTGTGCTTGTGCCTGTGCTTGGGCCTGTGCTTGGGCCTGTGCTTGTGCTTGTGCTTGTGCCTGTGCTTGTGCTTCTCTTGTTTTATGTCGCTGATTATATTAATTATTGTAGGATTAGACTCAATTTAAATCTCGACCCTATCGACTGTATATCTTTGATTGTTGAAGATTATGTAAGTTGTCTTAATATTCAAATGCTTTATCCCTATATTTACAATTTATCCTCATGGCAGAAACTCATAAATAAGATCAGTATTGCTTGGTATCTATTCCCAGATATTTACGAAGCAGCATCTAAAAATGAAGAATTATTAGAAAAGGTTAACTTAACGGTTGCAGAATGCGAACAATTAAACTTGCAATATTCTATCAAAAGAGAACAAGTATTTAACCGTTTCATCGCCTCCGTATTATTAGAAGAAAGACGAGCAGGTAATATTCCTGCTTGGGAAGGAATTAGGATTGTAAGAGAAAGAATTTAATAGCGATATGAATCCTTTAAAAGACAGTATTTTTGAGAAAATGCTCTCATTTCATCAACTCAATAACCAATCTAGATGATACTGTAAACATTGCTTGAGGTCGTAGCGTTGCTTGATAGTTTCCCTAGCATTTAAACGCAGATTTTGCCAACCCTGGGGATAATTTAACACTTCATCCACGCGATCGGCTATTTGTTGGGGAGAAAAGAAATCCACTAATAAACCATTTTCCCCATCGGTAATTAATTCTCGCACGGGGGGAGTATCGGAACCAATCACCACGCAACCCATGGCCATAGCCTCTAACATTGACCAAGACAGCACAAAAGGACGGGTAAGATAGATATGGGCCGCCGATGCCTGTAAAACCTGTTTATATTGACCGTAGGGCAGAGAACCGGTAAAATGCACCCGGGATAAATCCAAAGAAAGGCTTTCTAACATCAATTGTTTATAGGTTTTGCCGTCTGGTAGAGTTTTCCCATAAGCGACTCGATCCTCACCGACAATCACCACATGACAGTTAGGCCGACGGGCTAAAATTAGGGAAACAGCCGTCATAAATTGGGGAAAACCGCGATAGGGTTCCATTCCCCGGGTTGCATAGGTGACAATCTCCTTAACACCGGATAAATCTAAACCTATCTCTGGAATCACTAACTGCACATCGGGACGGGGACAGAAATAGTCCGTATCGATGCCATCGTGCAAAACTGTCAGTTTCGAGTGAAATTCGCTGGGAAATTGTTGTTTTTGCCAGATAGTCGGCGATAAACCTCGATCGCAACTGACCAGATCGATCAGGATCGTCGCATTTTTAATTCTAATCCGGGCCTCGGCATCAGCATTGAGGGGATCCTCTGGATCAAAATCAGCATCGGAACCATGGGCATGATAAAACCATTCAAAATAGGCTAAAAACTTAGTTTTCGGGAAAATATCCTTGATAAATAGACCCGGCCCCCAGCCAGAATGTGCATAGACAATATCGGGATAAAATCCTTGATTTTTCAGTTGTTGACAAACAGCATAAACCGCTTGACCTTGTAAAACCGCACTTTCAAGGGGACGGACATAATGATGGGTTTGGGGAGAAACAGCGCGACTTTCCTTGTAAATAAATTTTTTTACCCCCGCTATCTCTCCCTCTTGCCGGGTAGTGCCGAAAATCACTTGATTTTCGGGGTCTTGAGCCAAAACCGTGCTTAAATGGCGAAATTGGGCGGGAAAATTGGAATGAAGGAATAAAAATTTCATCGCAGATAAACGTTTAGAAAAAGCGATCGCTAATCGTACATTGTCCCTGAAAACGGAGCAGATGATCGCATAATACCAAAGCCATCATCGCTTCTACCATCGGGACGGCCCGAGGTAAAACACAAGGATCGTGTCTTCCTTTGGCTGCCAGGGTGGTTTCTTCCCCGCTGCGCGTCACGGTTTTTTGTTCTTTACCGATAGTTGCGGTGGGTTTAAAAGCGATGCGGATAATAATATTTTCACCGTTACTGATTCCCCCTTGGATACCCCCCGAACGATTGCTAGTGGTGCGAATTAACCCGTTATCATCGATAAAATACTCGTCATTGTGTTCGCTGCCGGTTAAGAAGGTTCCCGCAAATCCCGATCCGATTTCAAATCCCTTACTCGCGGGTAAGGACATCATCCCCTTAGCTAAATCGGCTTCTAGCTTATCAAAAACGGGTTCTCCTAGACCTTTCGGCACATTTCTGGCTACACATTCCACCACACCGCCGATCGAGTCTTTATTCAGGCGAATTTGGTCAATCAGGGCGATCATTTTGGCGGCCGTTTCCTCGTTGGGACAACGCACCATATTACTTTCCACCTCGTCGAGGGTGACGGTGTTGGGGTCGATGATTGCCTCAATATCTTTAATTCGCTTCACATAACCGATAATCTCGACATTATAGACAGATTTAAGGATTTTTTTAGCGATCGCTCCTGCGGCCACCCGGCCGATGGTTTCCCGGGCCGAGGATCTGCCTCCTCCTTTCCAGTTGCGAATGCCGTATTTTGCTTCGTAGGTGGCATCCGCGTGGGAAGGTCGGAATTTCTCGGCCATTTCGTTGTAATCTTGCGAGCGAGCATCCTGATTCCGCACTAAAATAGCGATCGGTGTACCGAGGGTTTTACCTTCAAAAACGCCCGAAATTATCTCACAAAGGTCATTTTCCCGACGCGGGGTCACGATTCTGCTTTGTCCCGGTTTGCGACGGTCTAAATCAATTTGAATCTCCTCTTCGGAAATTTCTAAGCGCGGAGGACAACCATCGATAACCACTCCTACCCCACCCCCGTGAGATTCTCCAAAAGTGGAAACCCGAAATAGTCGTCCGAAAGTGTTACCCATAATCTCAATATCTACTAAGCTTCAAGGTTTTATTGTACCTGAGCGGTTATCAGTTATCAGTTATCAGTGATCAGTTATCAGTGATCAGATGTGAGTTTTTAGTGGACAGTCTTAAGTAGAAAATTGCCGTTTTCTTGTCACTGATGCCATTTTTCAAAAGTAATCGCAGAGATGGTTAATTTCCCTTACCCCCACAACCAAAGGGAGAGGGGAGTAAAATGCCGGCTCTCTTATGCTTTGTGTGATAAGTTTAACTTATATAATACCGATCAATCTTTGTGTCCTTTGTGTCTTTGTGGTTCGTTCCATTTGCTCGCCAGCAGAACTGTATTTTAGAATACATTTTACCCACCAAACCCAAGAGAGTAAAATGCCTGCTAGGAATAAAGGAAAATAGTATGATTACTGTTTACTGATCACTGTTCACTGATAACTGAAAGGTCTCCTGCCTTCAGGTTAAGATTCCCAAAAAAAGGCTATTCTTTACCTTATATAGCCTGGCGAAAATTTGATGACTTCCTTGTTGGTTCACACATACCCTTCCCTTGTCAAGGGTATTTTAATTAAACGTTACAAACGCTTTTTTGCCGACATACAACTGGACAACGGAGAATTAATTACGGCCCATTGCGCTAATACCGGACCGATGACGGATGTATGCGTAGAGGGTCAACCGGTTTATCTTTCTCGCAGTGATAACCCGAAGCGAAAATTAGCTTATACCTGGGAGATGATTCAACTGGGGGAAACTTGGGTGGGAGTTAATACCAATCTTCCTAATCAGGTGGTGAAAAATGCCCTGTTGCAGGGAGTTTTTCCCGATTTGGTCAAAAATGACACCGAAGTGCGATCGGAGGTAGCTTACGGTCAAAATAACGGCAGTAGAATTGATTTTCTTTTGACTCATGGTGATAATTCCCTCACCTATATCGAGGTGAAAAATACCACTTGGAATCAGGGAGAAACGGCACTTTTTCCCGATACTGTCACCACGCGAGGACAGAAGCATTTAAACGAATTAATGGCTTTATTGCCGGCAGCGGAGGCAATTATGCTCTACTTTATTAATCGGGGTGATTGTGACCGGTTTGCTCCGGGGGATAGTAAAGATGCTAAATACGGGCAGCTATTGCGTCAAGCAGTGGCTAAAGGAGTCAAGGTTTTACCCTGTCGCTTGCAAGTGACACCCACGGGAATTTATTATTTAGGTTTAGCAGAATTGCAACTGTGACACCAGTGGTTTAGAGGGGCCAGCTTTTGACAAAATCCCCCAGACCGCAACTGACCTTGAAAAGCTTAGAGACACAGTTACCTGTGCCTCTAATGGGGATTTTGTCGATACATATTTGGGGTAATTTGTCAAGGTTTTTGATAACTAAATTCCGTGGCGCATTTTCTCTAATTTCTGTTGCACCTGAGCATCGAGAGAATGGAATAAAAAACGCCCTTTGGGACTTTGAGAAGAACTCTGGGATTTTCTCAGACGACGACCGGTTAAATCCACCTCGACTTCCAGACGTTGAGCGGAAATCCAGTGGGCCCCATAACCCATAACGGTCATTTTTTGGGCATTATCAGAGGTAGCGACGATAATCCGTCCGATAGCTGGGGCGCGATCGTGCCAAAAATCGGCGCAGGTTTTCTCGATATAGGTGTCGGCGGTTTGAGCGTGGGCGGTAAAATAAACCGATAAATGGTTAGTGTAGCGTTCTTGGCTGCCGGGGGTATCTTGAAGGTAGGAATCGAAGACGATTTGGGTTTGATAACCCTGATGGTGGGTGTAACCGATTAGGGTTTCAATTAACTTGTCTCGCGCCGGTTCGAGACCGTGGCGATCGCTAATTTTTTTCAGGGACGGCCAAGAGCCGATGACGTTGTAGCCGTCAACCAGCAGAAGGGAACGATCAGAAGAATTAACCATGGCTTTGAGAGTAATTGGTGTAGCATTAAGGGCAGTTCTAAAAAACAGCATCTTAATGATATTAACAAAAAATTTAAGATTCGACTGCCACACTTGCCAATAATCTCGCTTTTAATTCTAGGGGATTTCCCTGATCCGCTACCTTGCCACCCTCCAACAAAAATGCTCCATCGCTGTAATTCAATTCATCAAGGCGATGCGTCACCCAAAGGGCTGTAATTCCCCGGTTTTTGACCAATTTCTGCACTTGAGAGACTAATTCTAACTGAGTATCCCCATCTAAAAGAGCGGTGGGTTCATCAAAGAGCAAAACTTCGCAATGACGAGCTAAAGCCCCCGCAATGGCGATTCTTTGCTTTTGTCCGCCACTGAGAGCATAGATCGGTCGTTTTTCCATTTCTAATAAATTCACCGCCCCTAGGGATTCCCGCACCCGCGCCCGAATTGCCGGCGTAGATAAACCCTCGGATACCAACCCAAAAGCCACATCTGCTCCCACTGTTGGCATAACTAACTGATGGTCGGGATTTTGAAAAACAAAACCGAGGGGGTTAGGTATCTCTATTTCCCCGCGACTAGGTTTTAATAATCCCGCTAAGAGCCGCAGCAGGGTCGATTTACCGCTGCCATTTGTCCCCAACAACATCCAAAATTCCCCTCTGGGAACTTGCAAAGAGCAGCCATTTAATACTGATTTCCCATTCGGCCAGCTAAACCAGAGATCTTTTACTTTTATAGTCATGAATTATCAGTTATCAGTTATCAGTTAAGTAGGTACGCGTTAAAAGTTGTCAGATCCCCCCGCCTATCGGCGCCCCCCTTATCAAGGGGGGCAGGGGGGATCGAACCTAAAATACATTTTTAATTTAATTATAACCAGCTACTTATCAGTTATCAGTTATCAGTTAAGCTAAGACTTATTTAAACCGCTTATTCTTAATGATCAGCCGAATCTCCTCCAATCCCTTTACTGTTGCCTCTTGCAAGAGTGCCTCTTGCCTCGTCTCAACAAGCAATTTAAATTATAAACAGCTTATCAGTTATCAGTTTTGAGTTTTGAGTTTTGAGTAGAAAGTGTTATGTAGGCGCTTGCCGTTTTCTTGTCACTGATTACTGATTACTGCTCACTGATAACTGATTAAAGAACTATTTTGTGGCTTCAGCGACAAACCCCGGCGCTCTGCCGGTGGAGGCAGCCCCGGATTTTTGTGAAACAATCACCGCACTGATCTGATCGCTTAAAACCGCTACCTTTTTATCGGTTTGCTTTTCGCAGGTTAATTCTAATAATTCGGGATTCGGCGATCGCATAGCGTTAATAATTGTTTGATACAAAGCGTCTGCTGCTGCTTCTTCCTTGCGCTGCACGGAAAGGGGGATGGGCGAGAGTTTCAGGGTAATATCGATCGAATACATAGTTTAGCGTTCCCTTCCAAAAAACAGGTCAAAAACCATTGTATAGCAGGGGTTGGGAAGTCAGTCATCTTGAGGTGAGGCAAGAGTCAACAGGGAAGGGATTGGGGAAGATTCAGCTAATTGTTAAGTGCGAGTGGAGAGTGATTATTCGACCTAATCATAAAATTCGTAACTACCACCTGCCAATTCACAAATATTGACATCGTATTTTTCCACTACATCACCATCAGCAAATTTGGCTTTAAAGTCGTAGTTACAAGTTGTACGCTCATCATTGATATTAATTTCCACCTGCTCTCCAGAGCCTAAAACGTCATCACCTAAAATATCGTTTTCCCAACTTTTAACCCCACTAGGAGAAGCGTAAAATTCTGTCATATTTACCTTGGTTTTATTTTCCAAGGTAAAGGTAATGTCTTCAGCTAAAACTTTTGATGTGCTTCCTAATACACTGGGGATAACTAAACCGGCTACAGTCAGACCCATGAAAAACGCTCTTAGTTGCATAGTTAGTTACAAACCTCTAAAAGTCCAAAGGAATACTTCACAAGTATCTCTTAACAAATAAATGTTTGTCAAGTAAGGATATTTTATATCAGAGTTCTTGCATAATTAATTTTTGAGAGTTAAAAAATGACAAAAACAGGCAGAAAATACCTAAATAGCGCATTTAACTGATTAATGCTTATTCTTAATTCTCCTCACGACCGACTACTGTCCCCTCACCAAACCGAAGATTTTTGATTTTTGCAGGAGGTCTAATGTCTAATCTTCACAGTTGAGCCAATTTTTATCTAATAATTGCGGCTCTTCGGTTTGTGTTATGCAATGGACGGAGGTTATAAGGGATGGAACCCTTATATAGAAAGACGTTTAGCGATTTTTGTCAATTGTTTTTGATCTAGAGCGAATTAATCAATTAAGTCTCTTGCCAGATAAGGATTTAGTCGATTTATGCCCCCCTATCGAACCATACCAAGTAACGAAGAGCCATAATTGCTCTAAAGTGTAAGGACATTCTGGGGAAAAATCGTCAGAAAACCCAGTTTTTTCGTGAACATAATCTAAAGCATCCTGATAGATTATCGGTAATTACTCAGCTAAATAATTATATAAACTTGTCGTTCAATATTTTTTTAATTGAGTGCGAAAACTGATAATTTTTGCTCGCCAGTGATTCCCATTTCGGCTCTTCTCGACTTTGTGTGATAATTTTAGCTTATGGAATCTTGAAATGCTTATCGGGCAACACTTTTAGGACTATTTTGTCGAAAAAACTATCAGTATAGACCTCGTTTCCACACAGAAACCAGAAGAGCCTTTTTTTGGGATTGCAATCTTTCCCGATGAGATAAAAGCAGACCACAGGTGAACTTTTCATAGCACTAAAGCTCTGCAAGAATTATCACTTTAATCGGTGACATTTTCTGTTTCTACTGGTTGAATTTCCGGCATTTCTACTTTAATTAAACTCACTTTAGCACGATAAAGTAGTTTTTCCCCATGACGATAGCCCCGATAACGCACTAGAACTGGTGTACCGATTTCTGCCTGACCATCGATCAATTGATGGATTTGCGGATCATAACTAACATGATCACCGACGCTGTGAATTGGTTGCACTCCCCAGCGCTCTAGTAACTGCATAATCGGTTTAACTAAAGAGAGGATTTTCACCGCTGCTAGGTCAGGATTTTTGCGGGCAACGGCCTCGGCCGTAGGCCATTGCACTAACCAAGATTCGATCGCTTCGATACTTTGACGTTGAAATTCTGCGGCTAATTCGTCTTTTTGCTTGTCTAATTTTTGCTGTAAATTTTGATACTCTTGTTCGAGAATTTTTAATTCCCCTGAATAATCCTCTGTCTTGATCGTCGGAATTTGAAAATGAGCGAGAAGATCGCTAACTGGCAGCTGCAGACCCTTAGCTAACTTCACCAAAGATTCAGAGGATAATTTGGCGATTAAACCATGGCAAACTCTCTGCAATTGCCAAGAAGATAGACCCGATAACTGACTCAATTCTTCCAGATTTTTGCAGCCAATTTCTGCCATTAACTGCTCTAATTTTTGCCGATGATATTTATATAAGGACTCATTCATGGGACTTCTCAGCTTAAGCGATGTGTTTAGCTAAAACGGATTTAGGAGCGCGACGAACTCGACAGAGAATTGTGTCTTTACCGAGACGCTGATGAGCGGCAAAGCGATGGCAACCGGAAAAACCGTAGTAGTTACCATCCACCTCCAAAACATCGATCGGTTCTCGTAATCCCTCCTCAGCGATCGATTGCATCAACTGATTAACTTTTTCGGGATCGGTTTGTCGCGGTAAAGGACGACGAATTTGGGACAGAGGAATGTTTTTAATTTCCATAGTGTCTTCACTATAGCACATTTAGGCTAAACTGAAGATAAGTTAACTCGGTTGCTGATGCAGTGGTCTGGCTCGCTACTGGCAGTTTTCTGGCCACAGACAAGATTCTATCACCCAATCCTCTCCTTTTCTGACTATGACTATTCCTCCTATCAATGAAAAAATTATCCGGCAAAATAGCACCAATGCTTCCTATCAGCGCGGTCAATATTATTACGATAGCGGTGCAGTTATTTCTCTTTGGCAACGGGGGCAAAATCTACAAGCTTTAGTGAGTGGTAGTGAGGTTAAACCCTATCGAGTTGCCATAGATTTTAACCAAGAAAACCTTGAGAATGTCTCCTGTTCCTGTCCCTACGATTACGAGGGTTGGTGTAAGCATATTGTGGCGGTTTTATTAACCTGTTCTCGTCAACCAAAATTAATTATCAAAAAAGCATCTTTAGAGGAGTTGTTGACACCGATCGATGAAAGTAAATTAAGAAAATTACTTAATCATTTAGTGACTAAACACCCAGAAGTTATCGAGACAATTGATAAATTTTTATTGCCAGCTACCCCAGTTAATAAAGCGGGAGGGAAGATAACTATTAATGTCAAAGCTTATCGTAATACTGTCCGTAATGAACTGCGGCAATCCCTGCGAGTGATCGAAGAAGATTACTACGAAGAAGATCCAATTTCTGATGAAATTTATGCCCTAGTGGATGAGGCCAAAGATTATTATCAAAAGGGAGAACCCGATAACGCGATCGCTATTTTAGAAGCAATTATTAGCGCCTGTATCGAGGAATGGGATAATTTAGAAGATTACGGTGCTGTTAATGATGATTTAAGTGCTAGAATCGATCGAGTTCTAACTGCAGCAATTTTAAGCAAGGAATTTAATCCCCAAGAAAAGCAAGATTTAAGGGAAAAAATCGAGCAATGGCAGCATGAATGGAGTGCCGATTTTGAGATGAGTTTAGCAGCCTTACAACAGGGATGGGATGATCCAGTTTTAGAGAAGATTTTACGGGGAGAATCGGCTAATTTTTCAGAAATGTGGTCAGGGAATATCCCCGATTATGCCCAAACATTAACTTCTATTCGCTTAGAAATTTTCGAGCAGCAGGAAAAAGATCAGGCGTATTTGAATCTAGCTTTAGCTTCAGGACAAGTGGTAGAATACCTAACTAAGTTAGTCTATCTTGATCACATTGATGAAGCGATGGCAGCGGCAAAAAATATGATAACTAAAAACGATGAAGCCTTCTTTTTTGCCAAAGCTTTACGCGATGAATCCGCACCAGAATCCGCCCTAATAATTGCCAGGGGTGGTCTAAATTTCCCTGGGAATTATTATTATCAATTAGCTCTCTGGACAAGTGAACTAGCGCAATCTTTAGGGGATATAGATACAGCTTTGGCTGCTAGAATTAAGGCATTTCAAGACCAACCTTACTTTTCCCATTACCAAAAAATTGAGTCTTTAGCGGGGGAAGATTGGCCCGATTTAAAATTAGACTTGTTAGATTACTTGCGCGAGTTTAGCGGTGGACGTTCCACAGAGGCTAAAATCGATATATTTCTCCACGAAAATTTAGTTAGAGATGCAATTAAAGTCGTTTCTGATAATTCCTATGTGCAGTCTCACCTAATTTGGCGGATAATGGATGCGGCTGCTACCGTCGATCCTAACTGGGTGATCGATCGCGCGTGTCCTCCTGCGGAAAAGATACTGGACGAAAAAAAGGCTGACCGCTATCAAGAAGCGATTAAATGGCTGAAAAAAGCTCGTAATGCCTTTTATATGTCGGGAAGACGGGAAGAATGGCAAACTTATCGAGAAAGTTTAATTAAGGAACACGGACGCAAATCGAAATTTATGGGGTTATTTAAATATCAGGATTTACAATAATTTAAGCTTCTAGCCGTCAGTTATCGGCTAAAATAACGCTGTTTTTAGCTTGTAGAGCGGGAATTGTCCTAATCTTAGACCTAGTGATATTTCGGGGCAAAGTGGAGTATAATGGAAGATTGGTCTAAACTTATCTCCAGACTACTTATACTGAATATTCATTGTCAAAAAATATGACTGAAACCATTCGCTTTTTGATGTGTTCTCCCGATCATTACGATGTGGATTATGTGATTAATCCTTGGATGGAGGGCAACATTCACAAATCTTCCCAGGAAAAAGCTAGGCAACAATGGCAGCAGCTTTATCATGTTCTCAAAGATCGGGCGCTTGTGGATTTAGTCCCACCAGAAAAAGGCTGGCCCGACATGGTTTTTACCGCTAATGCAGGTTTAGTTCTGGAAAAAACTGTAGTTCTCAGTCGCTTTTTACACAAAGAAAGACAGGGAGAAGAACCCTATTTTAAACAGTGGTTTGAAGATAACGGTTTTACGGTTCACGAACTGCCCAAAGATTTACCCTTTGAAGGTGCAGGAGACGCATTATTAGATCGGGAAGGACGTTGGTTATGGGCAGGATATGGCTTTAGAACTGAGTTAGATTCTCACCCTTTAATCGCTAAATGGCTCGATATCGAGGTTTTATCCCTACGTTTAATCGATGAACGTTTCTATCACCTTGATACCTGTTTTTGTCCCCTTAGTGGCGGTTATCTTCTCTACTATCCCGATGCTTTTGATGCCTATTCTAATCGGTTAATTGAGTTAAAAATTCCCGAAGAAAAACGCATTATCGTTGAAGAAGCCGATGCGGTTAACTTTGCTTGTAATGCAGTGAATATCGGTCAAGTAATCGTCATGAATAAAATTAGTGACGACTTACAATATAAGTTAGTGTCAAAAGGGTTTGAAGTGGTACAAACTCCCCTAACGGAGTTCTTAAAAGCAGGAGGAGCCGCTAAATGTTTAACCCTGCGTACCACCGAACCCTTAATTCCAGACCATCACGCTAATGTCACCATTGAAAGTCGCATTCTCCAGCTAGAAGGTCATCTGCTCGACGCGGGAATTATGAATAAAGCTCTCGATGTTGTGGTGGGAAATGGCGGCAGTTTCAAGGTTTTAAACTTCACCTTAGGGATTGAGCGCCAAAGTACCTCCTCAGCAGAAGTGCGCGTTTCTGCACCCTCCCACGAGGTAATGGAGGAGATCATGGTACAATTGATCGACCTCGGTGCGGCCGCTCGTCCCCAAGAAATCTGTGATGTCAATACCGCAGTGGTGACACAAGATGGGGTCGCTCCCGATGATTTTTATGTCAGCACCATCTATCCCACGGAAGTGCGGGTGAATTGTGAATGGGTGCGGGTGGAAAATCAACGCATGGATGCAGCCATCGTCGTCACTGAAAGTCCGGAAGGCAAAACGGCGAAATGTACTCTGCTGCGGGATTTAAAAGCTGGCGATCGCGTTATGGTGGGAGTTGAGGGCATCCGTACTATCCGACAGGCGGAATCCCGGGAACAACGCAACAGCACCCAGGAATTTACCTTTATGGGTGCGGGGGTTTCCAGCGAGCGCCGAGTCGAGTTAACCGTGGAGCAGATTGCCTGGGAAATGCGCCAAATTCGCGACCAGGGCGGTAAAGTGGCAGTAACGGCAGGTCCGGTGGTCATTCACACTGGAGGAGCGCAACATCTCTCCCGTTTAATCCGCGATGGTTACGTTCACGCTTTACTGGGGGGAAATGCGATCGCAGTTCACGACATGGAACAGGCGATCATGGGTACTTCTTTAGGGGTGGATATGCAGAAAGGCATCCCGGTGCGCGGTGGCCATCGTCACCACCTCAAGATTATCAACCTCATCCGTCGCCACGGCAGCATCGCCAAAGCTGTATCGGCCGGGGTATTGACAAAAGGTGTAATGTATGAATGCGTCAAGAATAATATCCCCTTCAGTTTGGCCGGTTCAATTCGCGATGATGGTCCGCTTCCAGATACGGAGATGGATTTAATTAAAGCACAGGAAGAATATTCCCGCTTAATTCAAGGTGCAGACATGATTCTCATGCTCTCTAGTATGCTCCATTCCATCGGTGTGGGCAATATGACACCGGCGGGGGTGAAAATGGTCTGTGTTGATATTAACCCGGCCGTGGTGACAAAATTAAGCGATCGAGGTTCCGTAGAATCCGTCGGTATTGTCACCGATGTGGGTTTATTCCTGAGTCTGTTAACCCAACAGTTGGATAAGTTAACCCGTCCCTTGGTAGAAACGGTTTAAAACCAATACTCTAAAACATACAACTTATGAGCTTTGGGGGTATTTAAACCCCCTTTTTTGGTTTCTGTAGTTAACCCCTATCTCTATAGGTGAGTTAGCAATGGGTAACTAGAATAATAAAGGAGAACCATTGCCGAAAAACGAGAACGCTATGCCAGAAGAAACTATTTGGATTATCACCGCAGAAGATACCCCCGTCACCCCCGATAAAGATGCCAAAGGAAACGACACCTATGACAATCCCTGGTACAAGGAGAAAATTATCACCGAAGCTGCGACTCGCGGCGTAAAAGTGAGCATAGAGAAGCTAGAGACAGAACTATCCCATTTTCTCCAGCTTATCGGCAAAGTCTTCAATCAAGCGCAGAAACAGGTCAACCAACAAACCGGTTTTAAACTCGATGAAGTAGAGCTTTGCGTAGAGATTACCGGAGAAGGTGAAGTAAAATTGTTAGGGACGGGGATTAAGACCGGCACTAAAGGCGGATTAACCCTAAAATTCAAGCGAGACGAGAAAAATACACCGACTGCGGACTAATGGCGAATCATGGGTTAATTATCGGGATAAATCAATATAAGCGCTTGACACCGCTCAAATGTGCCAAGCAGGACGCGGTAGAGATGGCGCGTTATTGTCGTGACGAGATTAATTTTGAGGAAGTTTTCCTATTTACCGATGATTCTGACCCAATAACCGCGCCGAATGGTTCCCAACAGGAGACAAAACCGACGTACACAAATCTAATGGCTTTCCTGCACGACTTTTTCGAGTCGCAACGCTTGGAAACCGGCGATAACTTCTGGTTTTTCTTCAGTGGTCACGGATTACGCGATCAGGGACAGGATTATCTCGTTCCCAGCGAGGGACACCCAACCTTAATCGAACAGACGACCATTTCCCTCAATTACGTTACCCAACGTTTACGGAGATGCGGTGCAGATAATATCATTCTCTTTCTGGATGCCTGTCGCAACGAGAACGACTTTAGAAATAAATCCGTAGGCTGGCAAAAGCAACAGGGAGTGATAACCATCGCTTCCTGTAGTCCGGGGGAAGAATCCTATCAAATTCCCGCTTTGGGAATGAGTTCGTTTACCTACGCGCTTCTGGAGGCTTTGCGAATTGAGGGGGAAAGGAATTGCGCGACAGTGGAGAGACTTTGTAATCATCTATTCCATCGAGTTCCGGAAATCAACCGACAATACAACAAACCCCCGCAGACTCCCCACTCCACCGTCGAACCAAACTACAAAAATCATCTGATTCTGTTACCGAAACAGGCAACCCTCGCCGATATCGGGTTACTGCGAGAGGAAGCGTTAGATTTAGAAGGGGACGGGAGACTAGAAGAAGCAAAACAGTTAATGAGGCGAGTATTAGCCTTAGACCCCACGAATCCGAAGGTTTTAAAAGTTTATGACCGGATTACCCTGAAACTAGCACAACAACCCGTCCCACCGTCCCCTAAAACGGAACCGATAAATGGCGAGTCGGCGAAAACGATCCCACCGTCCCCTAAAACGGAACCGATAAATCGCGAGTCGGCGAAAACGATAACAGAAACCCCGAAACCCGCAGCACCGCCAGAAATCGAACTAAAAAGCGCCAAAGGAATCGATTATCGGAAATTAGAAGATTTATTAAAACGGCAGCAATGGAAGCAAGCGGACGAAGAAACCGCAAGAGTGATGCTACAGGTAGCTAACCGAACAAAAGAAGGATGTCTACAGGTAGAGGATATCGATAATTTTCCCTGCGAGGATTTGCGAACCATTGACCAATTATTGGTTAAATATAGTGGCGGTCGCTTTGGTTTTTCCGTGCAGGCGAAAATTTACCGCGAACTCGGTGGGACGTGGGAGTATAATGATAGAGTTTGGAACGCTTTCGGAGATAGGGTAGGCTGGCGAGTGAATAATAGCTGGATATACAGGGGAAGGGATGTTACTTTTGACCTAAAAGCACCCCATGGACACCTCCCTGGGTTTTTGGTTGGGTGGGTGGTGGTAGGGGGTTGGGTGTGGGAGTGGAGGTGGGTATTCTCTTCTCTCGCGTCGAGACTTGTAAAATGTAACATATAAAGGTTACAGCCAATTTTTAAGAATTGTATCGGAGGGAAAACCAAATGCTAGAAATTAACAAAAGCTATGTATTAGACAAGGATCAAAAGCCGATTGCCGTTCAGATTCCCATTGCTGAATTTGAAAAAATTGAAGAAATCCTTGAGGATTACGGACTAGGAAAACTCATCGAAGAAGTTGAAAATGATCAAATCCTAGACAAAGAAAAAGCCTGGCAATATTTAGAATCGCTTAAAAATAAAAATGTGGAAAGTTGAATACAACAAGAGATTTTTAAAAGAATTAACCTCCTTGCCAAAAGACATACAATCTCGCGTTGAGTTGATCGTATTTTCCGAGTTAGAAACTGACAATCCTTTTGAATTAGGCTATCTCGATAAAATGAAAGGACATAAAGATAAATATAAAATTAGAGTTGCAGATTATAGGATTGGCCTGACTATTGATAAACCCAATCAAACCATCATCTGTCAACGGGTCGCACATCGTAGAGAAATTTACAAAACTTTTCCTTGATAGAAAAATACCGCTATCTTTATCTGTCAATTGCTTTCTGATCATTTTAATCGATGAACAGGGAAATTGGAACTTTGAATTATGAAAAAATCACCTGCGGAAATGACTAACGCAGAACTCCGTCAGTATCTTTCGGAACATCGAAACGAAGAAGCTATTTTTAGTGAAACACTAGAAGTATTATTAAGCCGAAAAAAAGACGGGTTTAAATATCCCGCACCTCAAACGATGTCCTATAAAGAAATAGAAACGATTTTCAAGGAAAAATTAAATCAAATAATTGAGGAATAGAAATCGTGTGTTATGCGATTATTATCGAAAAAGCTGAAAATAACTATTCCGCTTATGTTCCCGATTTACCCGGTTGTGTTACTACCGGTAAAACCCTAGAGGAAATCACAGAAAATATGAAAGAAGCGATTCAATTTCATCTGGATGGATTACAAGAGGAAGGGCTGCCAATTCCCCAACCAGCCACCTATTGCCAGTATATCGAAGCGTAACCGATCACCTGCATCCTGTCTGCAACTTTTATCTGTTAAGTAGCTGGTTATAATTAAATTAAAAATGGATTTTAGGTTCGATCCCCCCTTAATCCCCCCTTAATAAGGGGGGTGCCGATCCCCCCTTAATCCCCCCTTGATAAGGGGGGTGCCGATCCCCCCTGCCCCCCTTGATAAGGGGGGTGCCGATCCCCCCTTAATCCCCCCTTAATAAGGGGGGCATCTGATAATTTTTAAAGCCTACCTACTTAACATGGAACTGTAAACATATTACTAATGCTCAAATGCAGATCTTGTAGGTGGGGTTTAGCGAAACAATACTGGATCGAAAATGGCTCAGTTATGATAAATTTGCACGGTGAATAGATAGCTTTATGAGAAAATGGAAAGGTAATGCAATCCTCTAAGCCAGATGACTATAGCAGAGCTATTTCCTACTTTGAGAAGTCTGCCTCGTGCAGACAAGTTGAAGGTGATGCAATTTCTGATCGCAGAACTAAGTAAGGACGAGGAGCCAAGCCTACAGCCAGGAACAACATATTTACTCTCGTCGCCGCTTAATTCACACGCAGCGGCGCAGAAACTTGCTCAACTCCTAGATTCGGAACAAGCAACGCACAATGCGTAACGCCCAACGATTTAACTTTACCGAAGGATTCGATGGGTTTGGTGTCCCCGATGCCTTGCCTCAACTACCTATATCTCTGACATACCAAGATGGCTCGGTAGAGTTTTCAGCACTGTTAGACACGGGTGCGAGTGTTAATGTCTTACCGTACAGCGCTGGAGTTCAACTTGGTGCGATTTGGGAAGAGCAGACAACCTCTGTCATCTTAGCTGGTAATTTGGCTTCGATCGAGGCGCGAGGTTTACTGGTTTCGGCACAGATTGGTAATTTCAACCCAGTTCGGCTGGTTTTTGCTTGGAGCTTGTCTGATGATACACCTTTACTACTGGGTCGGATGAATTTTTTTCTAGAATTTGATGTCTGCTTCTATCGTTCACAACTTGTTTTTGAAATCTGCCCTAAATCCTAAAATACACTGCGATCGCCGATTTTGTAGGGTGCGAAAACGCGCGTGTAACGCACCTGAGATTAATTCTGATTAATTGCCAATTCATTGCCGACACAAGAGTTAAAGCGATAACAATTCATTGCTGTATGTAACAATATAAGAGGAGTTTATCTCAGGAGTTCCACAGTGATTAAAGAGCTAGACCGTATTACTGTTAATCCACAAATATGTCTTGGACAGCCAACGATTCGAGGAATGCGTATCACTGTGGGATTTGTTCTGAAACTGTTGGCTAGTCAGTTATCTATTCAGGAAGTCTTAGAGGCTTATCCAGAGTTAGAAGAGGAAGATATTCGTCAGGCTCTTAATTATGCAGCTTGGGCTGTATCCGATTATATCATTAGCTTCACTTCGGCATGAGTAGTCTGCGTTTACTGGCTGATGTTCATATCTCCCCTTTGACAGTTGCGGCTTTAAGGTTACAGGGCTACGACATAGTACGCACTACAGACTTTCTACCTGCCACTGCTGCCGACGCGGAGATTTTGGAACTTGCCAGAGTGGAAGGTCAAGTTATTTTAACACAAGACTTAGACTTTTCCCTGCTGGTAGCCCTCAATAATTATGGACTGCCTAGCTTGATTACATTACGGTTATCTTCTGCCAGACCTGATGTAGTTGCTCAAAGGCTTCTAGATGTTTTACTGACTGTGGAAACGGAACTGACAGAAGGTGCGGCAATTACTATCAGCGATGACTCTGTGCGTGTTCGTAAACTTCCAATTCGATGAACCCGCACCTCAAACGATGTCCTATAAAGAAATAGAAACGATTTTCAAGGAAAAATTAAATCAAGTAATTGAGGAATAGAAATCGTGTGTTATGCGATTATTATCGAAAAAATTGATAGGGTTTCGATTCCTGTTACAGGTTGGCGATATAATATTGGTTGGATAAATGAAAGAAGTTCGATTTAGTGAGCATTCTAGAATCAAATTGAATTTGCTATCCGCTCGTGGAATTTTTATCACTCCTGAATTTATCCTCGAAACTGTACAATTTCCTGACAAAATAGAAATCTCTGAAGACAACAAGCGAATCGCACAAAAAAAGTTCAATGATAATTTAGTGATTCGAGTAGTTTATCGAGAATTCAGTGCTTTTTTCTTAATCATCACCCTTTACCCTGGTAGGATATCCCGATATGAACAAGATACACTATAGCCCAGATGTCGATGCTTTATTAATTGAGTTAAACAATAATCCAATTGCTTACGCAGAGGAGGAAGGGAAAACAATATTACATTATTCCGAGGACGATCAGTTAGTTTTAATCGAGATTCTAGATTTTGGTTGTTCTCTGTCGGAAGATGCTAGACAAGAACTGGCAAAATCCATATCTTCTCGTGAATCGATTAAAATATAGTTATCGATTAATGTCCATCTCACAACAATTTAAATCATGAAAGGTATTCAGTATATTGTCGATGAAACAGGAGAAAAAACAGCAGTTGTTATCGATCTAAAAGAATGGGGTCAACTGTGGAATGAGTTTTATCAAAATTTACTCGATCGCTCTCCGGTAAACGAAGACTGGATAAATCGATCGCCTTTTCGAGAAAAATTAGATCAAGCTCTGACGTGGAATGCTAATCATCCACCGCAGTTATCAGATCTAGAATCCCTAGAGAGCAAACTCGAAAATCATGAGTGCTGAAGAAAAGGCTAGAAAACTAAGTAGATTGAGTGATGCAAATTCCATCCAAAGCAATTATTCCAGAGGATAAACTTACTCGTTATCTTCTCGTATTCAGAGACAAAGATGACAAATCAAAATTTTTAGCACAAGCAGGATTTACTCTCGATAATGCGGCCAGTTTGCAAAAAGCGATTATTCAACTAATTACCGTAGAAGATGCGATCAGAGATGGTAAAAATGAATACGGTATCTTTTATCGAGTTGAAGGAATGCTAGAAGGAGTTAACGGAATCAATTTAGCAGTGGTTACAATATGGATACTGCGATACATTGACGACTGTTTTCAGTTTGTTACTCTCAAGCCCCGAAAGGATAGATAATTATGGATGTTAGATTATACGATCATGTGGTTCTTTGTCTTGATGTTCCCGAAGACAATCTAAAATCGGGAGATGTGGCAGTATTAGTGGATTTAATCCCCCATCCTAGCAATGGCGAAATGGGAGCAATTTTAGAGGTTTTTAACGCTCTCGGTGAGTCAATTTCAGTAGTTACTGTGCCAATTTCGGCGATTAAACCCCTACAAGCAAATGAAATATTTACCGTCCGCTCTTTGGTGAAAAAAGATAGTAAAAAAATTCGTTTTGTTGACCTCTTTTGTGGTTTGGGAGGGTTTCGAGTGGCAATTGAACAAGTTTGTCGCCAAAAAAACTTAGAATCTGATTGTGTTTTTTCCTGTGATATAGATAAAGATGCTCGGTCAATTTATCACGCTAATTTTAACGACCAACCCCGGGGAGATATTACCGAAATTGCTGCCCTAGATATTCCCAATCATGATATTTTAATGGCGGGATTTCCCTGTCAACCCTTTAGTATTTGTGGTGATTTAAAGGGGTTTGAAGACACCAGAGGCACGCTATTTTTTGAGATTGCTCGTATTTTAAAAGCCAAACAACCCGCAGCATTTATTCTGGAAAATGTCAAGCAATTGCAGGGACATCAACAGGGAAAAACCTTGCAAGTTATTCTCGATACTCTGCAAGATTTAGATTACTATACCGATTATCGGGTTTTGAATGCGCTTAATTTTGGTTTACCGCAAAAACGGGAACGAATTTTTATCGTTGGTTTCCGAGAAGCGCGGCGTTTTATCTGGCCAAAACCAGCTTTATCTAGAACAAGTTTAACAGAAATATTAGAGGAAAATGTCTCGGATTTTTATTATGCTTCCGAAAAAATTCAACAAAGTCGCCTTCTGAAAAGAGAGGGAAAAAAACCTTATAGTGAACCGACCATCTGGCACGAAAATAAAGGAGGAAATGTCAGCGCTTATCCCTATTCCTGTGCCTTGCGAGCAGGAGCATCCTATAATTATTTGTTAGTGGATGGGAAAAGACGTTTAACCGAAAGAGAAATGCTACGTTTACAAGGTTTTCCCGATGATTATCAAATCGTCGGCAGTTATCAAACTATGCGAAAATTAACTGGTAATAGTGTAGCGATTTCCTGCGTAGCTGCTGTGGTTAATTCTGTAATCGAGTCTTTGTTAGATGTTGAGCAAGCATCAACTAATTCATTCTCGTTAAATCGACAACTTAATTAAGTTTATTTTCGACTCAGGAGTTTTAGATATTGGTAATTATTCAAGACGCTTTTAATTCCCTATATAAACAGCAAAAATATAGGAGATTATAGCTTGTTTGAGTCCTAATTTATGTCTCTAAAATTAGCTGACCCATTGCCTTGAGAATTTGGGGCAGATTAATTGTTGATTCAGGATACATTAAATTAAGTTCTGGCATTATCTGATAAGTGGGGTTAGTTTCTTGTCTGAGATGGACGAACATATATTGTAAGCCATTAGTCGCTAATCCCCAAACTGAGGGTTGTCTTTCTAAGCTATTGTAGGCATAAGTCAATAATTGAGGTAATCCCTGACGTACTTCAATTCCACTCTCTTTAGCTTCAATGACTAAAATCCAAAAAGGGATATCATTGACAGTTGCTATCGAATTATTTACCGTGACAATATCAAACCGTCCGCTAATAGTTTTATCTTCATCCACAAGGATAATATTATTAATCCCTTCTTCAACCCTAATCTTAATCGGATAACGATAAAAACCCGCTAACCGTAATAGGGGAAATAGGGTTAAAACTTTAACTGGCTCTCCTAGGTTTGGTGGGTAAAATGTATTCTAAGATACATTCCTCCTAGCGAGGGGGTGGAACGAACCACAAAGACACAAAGGACACAAAGATCGATCGATCATATTGTAAGTTAAACTTATCACACAGAACCTAGAAGAACCAGCGTTTCCAAATTCAGAAAATAAGCTTATCAATGTTAGAGGAGATTATTCACCTTTTAACGGTGACTTAGTTTACTGGTCTAAGAGACAGTCCAAACTTGACAACGGAGCCACTTCTAGGACTTTAATCCGACAGAAACATACCTGTGGATATTGTGGCTTGAAATTTATTGATGAGGAAAAAATACAACTGCACCACATCAATAGAAATCATTATAACAGTCGAGCTAATAATTTGTTAGCAGTACACGAATCATGCCAAAATTACATCCACAGGTGCAAAAGTGAAAGCTAAGATTATCGGGAGCCGAGTGCGGTGAAAGTCGCACGCTCGGCTCTAAGAGAGAGGTACGGAGGATAATACCTCCCATCGACTCTACCCAAACAGTGAGTTTTAAAAACACTCAAGCTCTAATCACAGTAATTCTATATTTATTTTCCGTCACCACAACTTCAGATGATAACCTTTCTTCCATAGGTAAAGCAACGCCTATCAAAGATAAATAACCAACCAAAATCTAAACCCAAACGTCCTAAATAAGATTCTAATTGTTCAATTCCATCAGCTTGTGGATTGCGTTTTTTATCTCTCCACACCTTCAATTCAATCCCTAAAATTACCTCTTTATACTGCAAACATAAATCCATTATATCACTACCAATGGCATATTCCCTTTCTAAAACTCCCCCACCATTAACCACACGATGTAAAAAAGCCATTAATACAATATGTGGAGCGATTTCATGATAACCAGTGCTACCTAATAACGGTTCGACCTGTTGTCGCCAAAACTTGATAAATGCAGTTAATAAACCATCTATATTTAATTCACCTTTTGCTGTCAACCAACTAGGACTAATTAAAGGTAAACTGTCCTGAGTTCCTTGTACTAAAACGCGTGGAATTACTTCACGATAAATGGGGTTAGAAATAACTAATCCCCCCATCGGATCAAGTCGTAATAATCCTAAATCTATTAAATATTGGCGATCATCTGCTAGGGTATCGGGTAAGGTTTGCCCTGCTAAAATCGGTTCAATAATGTTTTTCACTCGTTTTTCTCTGAGTCTTTATGCTAAACTATCTAAATGAGTATCCTGACGGGCTATTAATATTTCTTTGGCTGTTAAAATGTGTTCTTTTGTAAGAGTAATACTTCTATCTTTTACCATTTTTCTACAATTTCTTTAGCTAAAGCATTAACTAACCAAGGTTGTCCTTGAGTTAAATCATAAGCTGTTTCTATTGCTTCTGGTGTGAAAATTTGTCCAGTTGCTGCTGTATGCTGTTGATATAATTCTCCCACTTCTGCAAGATTAAAATTTCGCATAGTCAGAGAAGCAACTTTG
>VYKP01000065.1_pt1 | contig 49900 bp, 46 predicted proteins | sample 5114551 | NCBI WGS metagenome assembly VYKP01 (sample SAMN12291777, study PRJNA351875) | freshwater metagenome | isolation source: freshwater lake | place: USA: Michigan, Baseline Lake | collected 2013-08-09
GAATGGGGTGGTCGAGGGAATCAACAATAAACTTAAACTAATAAAACGGAGAGCCTATGGCTTTAGAAACTTTCGGAATTTTTGGGTTAGAAGTATGTTATCTTGGCATCTTGTTTGTTGATTTAGCATAAAGAGTAACGAAGAGCCAATTAGAGCTTGCTGAAAAAATAATATAGGAAAAATTTATGATGCTAAGGGCAACTTCTAGGGGTTGCCAATAAACCCAAAAAGTTTAGCTGCTCCTCCTAAAATAGCAACAACAAGGGCGATTAAAATGCCTCGATTAGTAAACTCTTGATAGGCAACTCTAGCGGTCAATCCGTCAATTTTTGTGCTTAGTCGCTCATCTAAAGCTTGAATTTCTCCTTTAAGTTCTGCCTGTCCGATTTCTAATTTTGTCAGACGTTGATCGATTCTATCAGCTTTGTGGTTGACTTCCTTGATGCTGTCTTTGATTTCCTTGAGGACCGTTTCAAGGGAATAAGTTACGGTTTCGTTAGACATTTGCTAAACTCCCAGAGTTATCCTGCCGCTATCTTAATTATCAATCTTTTTTCTAGTTTAAGACCGCTTACGGTTCACTGCCACGATTGCGCCAGACTTGCCAACCGACATAACCGAGGAGGAGAGTCGCACCAAAGGCAAAACCCCAACCACTGGGAACATTGGAAAAACCGAGGGCTAAACTGCCCACCCAGAGAGTGAGGGCGTAGATAAATAATACTGTCAGACGGTGAGAGATACCTGCTTTCAGTAAACGATGGTGTAAATGACGTTTATCAGCCACAAAAGGGGATTTTCCGCGTTTGAGACGGGAAATAATCACCGTGGACATATCGAGGAGAGGAACCGCGAGGATGAGATAGGGTAGTAAGACGGCGGTAACGGCAACAGTAGTCACAGCAGTGGTTTTAGCCAATCCAATCACCGCCACACCCGCCAGGGTAAAACCCATAAAATAGGCCCCACCATCCCCCATAAAAATTTGAGCGGGGTTAAAATTGTAACGCAGAAAACCCAAGGCTCCACCGGCTAAAGCTGCGGCAATAATAGCGGCGGCCGGTTGTCCCATCACCAAAGTTACAATCAAAATCACCACGGCAGATATACCCGAAACCCCCGCCGCTAATCCATCTAAACCGTCAATCCAGTTAATCGCATTAGCCATCCCCACTAACCAGAGGAGAGTAATCGGTAAACTTAGCCAATGAATTTGTAATAAATCGCCGAAGGGAATAGAGAGAAAATCGATCCTAACGCCGGCTTGCCAAGCTAGAAAAGCGACGCTAAACTGCATTACCAGACGATTGAGGGGCGAAAGATTAAAAAGATCATCCGCTAAACCGATGAGGAAAAATCCCAAACCGCCTAGGGTTACACCCCACACTTCCCATTCTCGATCGCTTTTTAAACCAGCAAACCCTCCCAACCACCAAACGATTAGGAGGGCAGTTAAAGCGCCAATAAAGATCGAAACTCCCCCCAGTCGAACCATGGGTTTTTCGTGGACTTTCCTTTCGTTGGGTTTATCGACGTAACCGCTTTTCAGTCCGACGGTTCTGACGAGGGGGGTACTCCAAAGTACCACGGTATGGGCGATCAGAAAAGCAATTAGATAGTATAAATCTCCGGACATGGGAATTGGGGGGCGATTTAATTCATAATTGGCCACTGACAGGCAATCGCCAATTATGAATTTTTATTATCTCTCTTTTTAGGCCAAGGCGGGGACGGAAATATGGAGATGGGGATAGAGGGGGAAGCTTTCACAGAGTTTGGCTACCCGTTGACGGCAAGCAGTTCTCAGGGCTTCATCACCGGGATTAAGGAGAATATCGGCGATAATGTTGCCAATCTCAATAAATTCCGTTTCTCCTAGTCCTCTGGTGGTCATAGCCGGGGAACCCAAGCGCAGACCACTGGTGACAAAGGGAGACTCGGGATCGAAGGGAACAGTGTTTTTATTAGCGGTAATATTAATGGTACTTACCAAGCGATCGGCCTCTTTCCCGGTCATGCCCACGGATCTCAAATCGAGTAACATCAAGTGATTATCCGTACCATCGGTGACAATTTTAATCCCTCTAGCCTTCAACTGACCGGCCAAAGCTTGGGCATTAGCGATTACTTGGCCCGAATAGATTTTAAACTCCGGTTTCAATGCTTCCCCAAAAGCCACCGCTTTCGCCGCAATCACGTGTTCTAGGGGACCGCCTTGGGTACCGGGGAAGACAGATTTATCGAATTTTTTGCCTAATTCCTCATCTTTGGTCATAATTAACCCCCCCCTAGGACCGCGCAGGGTTTTGTGAGTGGTGGTAGTGACTACATCACAGTGGGGTAGGGGGTTAGGATGATGACCAGTGGCCACTAAACCAGCAATATGGGCGATATCTGCCATCAAGTAGGCCCCCACTGCGTCAGCGATGGTGCGGAATTTCTCGAAATCAATCCGGCGCGAGTAGGCAGAATAACCGCAGATAATTAGTTTGGGTTTTTCCTTGCGGGCGATGTCAAGGATGAGATCGTAGTCCAGGCGCTCGTTTTCGGGACTTACTCCATACTGTACTACCCGGAACCATTTCCCAGAAACGTTGACGGGGGAACCGTGGGTAAGATGACCACCGTGGGAGAGATCCATACCCATAATCGTATCGCCGGGCTGCAAGAGGGTCAGAAAAACGGCGAAATTAGCTTGGGCCCCGGAGTGGGGTTGTACATTAGCGTGGTTTGCCCCAAATAATCGTTTAACCCGATCAATCGCTAATTGTTCCGCTTCGTCAATGTATTCGCAACCGCCATAGTAGCGTTTTTTGGGCAGTCCTTCCGCATATTTATTGGTTAAAACCGAACCCTGGGCGGCCATGACAGCAGCGGAGGTAAAGTTTTCACTAGCGATTAATTCTAGGTGATCTCTTTGACGTTGCAGTTCTTTTTGCAGAATCCCTGCGATCGCTGGATCGGTCAGGGATAGTATATCTAGGTTGGTATCAGTCACGGTTACTCGATCCTTTCTTGAACAATTTGCCTGTAATCATTGGGTCGCTTTTTCCATTTTGGCACAATCTCTAATCTTCCAACACACCGGTGAGCTTAATTGCTTATCGGCTCTCTTGGATTTGGTGAGTAAAATGTATTCTAAGATACATTTCTGCTGGCGCGGGAGTGAAAGGAACCACAGAGACACAGAGGACACAAAGATCGATCAATCATATAGTAGGTTAAACTTATCACACAGAACCGAGAAGAGCCATCTTCGGGGTCGATCATTGATTGTCAACTGTTAGCGGTAAAATCTTAATTTTTAGTCAATAAGTAGGGTTTGCAGCAAAAAGTTTGTTGGTGGGGTTAGGAGTTGGTCGTTTTTATTTTCTCAAAATCAGTTGAATAAGTTGACTGACCAACCAACATTACGCCGGATATTTCAGCAATAAAACCTGTTTAGCTAGGGTTTGCAGCAAAAAGTTTTTCGTGGGGGTACGTTGTGGGGTTTTACGGATTTTGAGGGGGTCAGTTACCTAATTTTCAGGGAAAAAGTGCCTGAATTTTACCCCCGATCACTCCAATGGTTGGCAATTTTTGAGGGAAAAAAAGTCTAAAAGTTTTATCCAACAAGGGTTTTAGATTTATTCAGCAACTTCTAGCTAGATTTACAAGGACTGTTGGGGCAAAATTTTGTTTATGTTGGCTGAATTGATCCGCAGAGGGGGAATATACCCCCTGTCTGGGTTTAATCCGAACTGAGGTTAACCAAAGCTAATTCTAATCTTGGATCTTCCTTTTCTAGCTCCTTTTTACTAAAACTTAACACTTCATCCAGACAATCAATTACCACCGTATCCCCTTCCATAAAAGCTTGTTCGAGAATTTTTGTGGCTAAAGGATTCTCTAACTCCCGTTGGATAGCACGTTTTAAAGGTCGCGCACCGTAGGTAGGATCGTAACCAACAGTAACGATATGATCTTCTGCTGCCGTAGTTAATTCTAGATTAATTTTTTGTTCTCCTAATAATCTTTCCAGACGCTGTAATTGCAGACGAACAATGTAACGCAATTCTTCTTTTTTCAGGGTATGGAAAATAATTAAATCGTCGATACGATTCAAAAATTCGGGACGAAAATGACTCCGCAAAGCTGTTAAAACCCGTTTCCGCATCTCCTCATAATCGGCATCTTCGGAAACATTTAAAATATGGTCACTGCCAATATTACTGGTCATGACGATAATCGTATTCCGAAAATCCACCACTCGTCCCTGAGAGTCGGTAATGCGCCCATCGTCAAGCACTTGTAATAAAATGTTAAAAACATCCCGATGGGCTTTCTCCACTTCATCCAATAAAACCACCGAATAGGGACGACGACGCACCGCTTCCGATAGTTGTCCCCCTTCCTCGTAACCCACATAACCTGGAGGAGCGCCGATTAACCGCGAAACCGCGTGTTTTTCCATGTATTCCGACATATCGATGCGAACCATGGCTTCCTCGGAGTCGAACAGTAACCCCGCCAAGGCCCGCGCTAACTCGGTTTTACCCACTCCTGTGGGTCCCATAAATAGGAATGAACCAATCGGACGGGAGGGATCTTTCATTCCCGCGCGTGCGCGTCGAATCGCCGCTGCTACTGCTGTAACCGCTTCATTTTGTCCGACAACTTTTTTCTGTAAATGAGACTCTAATTCTAATAATTTTTGTCGTTCCGATTCCATTAAACGATTGACGGGAATTCCCGTCCAACGGGCAACTATTTCGGCAATATCAGCATCAGTTACCTGTTGTCTTAACAGGGTCGAACCTGCCGATTGAATCGTTTCTAGTTCTTTTTCTTTTGCTTCTAATTCCCCTTGTAAAATTTCTAGTTTGCCATACTTTAATTGAGCCGCTTTATTGAGATCATAAGCTCGTTCCGCCTGTTCCACCTGTAGGCGCAATTGTTCTTCTTCCTCTCGCAATAATTTAATTTCCTCGGCGATATGTTTTTCCGTTTGCCATTGGTCAGCGAGAGGCTTTTGTTTACTTTCTAATTCCTCAATTTCTTCGATAATTCTTTCTAAACGCTCTTGAAAAGCTCGATCTTTTTTCTCCTCTTTTTCTAAGGAGAATTTTTCCATCCGTAACTGCATTAAGCGACGATCTATCATTTCTAAATCGGCGGGTTTAGTGGTACTTTCTACCTCTAATTTTGCCGCCGCTTCATCGACTAAATCGATCGCTTTATCGGGTAAAAAGCGATCGCTAATATAACGATGGGATAGGGTAGCTGCTGCCACTAGGGCCGAATCGGTAATTGTCACCCCATGATGCACCTCATAACGTTCTTTTAAACCCCGGAGAATTGAGATAGTATCCTCCACGGAAGGTTCCTTAATATAAACCTGTTGAAAACGTCTTTCTAAAGGGGGGTCTTTTTCAATATGATTGCGATATTCATCCAAAGTTGTCGCCCCAATACAGCGCAATTCACCCCGAGCTAACATAGGTTTTAATAGGTTGCCCGCATCCATCGATCCTCCTTCCCTGGAACCCGCACCGACAACAGTATGTAGTTCATCGATAAAGAGAATAATTCGCCCTTCTGATTGGGTAACTTCTTTCATGACTGACCGCAATCTTTCCTCAAATTCGCCTCGATATTTTGCCCCAGCGATTAAACTTCCCATATCGAGGGAAATTAACTGACGATTTTTCAAAGATTCGGGAACATCTCCGTTAATAATCCTTTGGGCCAATCCTTCAGCAATAGCGGTTTTTCCGACTCCCGGTTCACCGATTAAAACTGGGTTATTTTTCGACCGTCGCGAGAGGACTTGTACCACCCGTCGAATTTCTTCATCGCGACCGATAACTGGGTCTAATTTGCCTTCTTTGGCTGCTGCTGTTAAATCCCGTCCATATTTATCTAAAGCTTCGTATTTTTCCTCTTGATTGGGTTCAGTAACCTTTTGAGTACCGCGAATCGCTTTGATGGCTAATTCTAAATCTTGGGGGTCAAGATTGAAAGTGCGTAAACATTTCCGGCCAACCCTTTCATCTTCGGCAAAACCGACGAGAAGATGTTCAACGGAGATAAATTTATCTTGCCAACTTTCCCGGGATGCTTCGGCGCGATCTAGCAGCAGATCAAGACCACGACCTAGGTATAATTGATCGACGATGGCCACTTTCGGCTGTCGGTTAGTGAAGACTTCTAGCTGTTGTTGCAGTCGCGGAATTTCTATATTAGCTTTTTGTAAAATTCGGGTGGCTAGACCGTTATTCTGCTCTAGGAGGGCAATAATAACGTGTTCCACCTCTAAGGTCTGGTTTTTAAAGCGTCGCGCAATTTCTTGCGATTTAACAATCGAATCCCAAGCTTGTTCGGTAAATTTATTCGAGTCTGTGGGTTGCATTCTGCACCAATGAGGAAAGCCAGTGTCAGGAGTCTAGTATAGCAAGGAGTCTCGATCGATCACAAAGTTCTAGGCTCGACAAAGGGACTGACTTATTTATCGCTATTACCCAATTGGGTTAAAGCAGTCCCGGTGAGACGACAAATTTGCCACTCTTGGAAGACCTTAGCCCCCATTTTTCCATAAAAATCGATCGCCAGTTGATTCCACTCTAAGACAGTCCATTCTAAAAGTCCTGCATCCCTAGCGACGGCAATTTTAGCCACAGCTATTAGTAAAGCTTTCCCGATACCTTGACTGCGATAATCGGGTAAAACGAAGATATCTTCTAGGTAAATCCCCGGTTTAGTTATAAAGGTGGAATAGTTAGTAAAAAATAGGGCAAAACCGACTATTTTACCCTCTACTTCCACCACCAATGCTTCGATGTAGGGTTTTTCTCCGAATAAATGCTCCCCTAAAGCTTGACTATTTCCTGTCATCAGATGGCTGAGTTCTTGATAGGCCGCTAGGGCGACAATTAAGTCAAAAATAGCCTTGACATCGGTAGCAACGGCAGCACGGATGGAATAATTCATGATTGCTGGTCAAATCTTGATTTTAATGCTGATGATGTTTATGGGGAGATTCAGCAGGGGGAGAATTAAGATTGGAAAAATGACCGTTATTTAATCCCATCCCAACGCTACCAATACTGAAAAGTCCCATGGACACAAAACCGGCCGCAATTGTCCCCATGGCCACGGTTCCAATGGAAACCACTCCCATAGGAACAATACCGATGGAAATAACGCCCATGGGAACAATGCCAATGGAAATTATACCAGTGGGGGCAATACCGATCGACAACCATTTTCGCCCACCACAACTATTCTCTTTTTCTTGACCTAGATTGGAATCCATGCTTTTAACCCCGAAGATGCTTTGAGCCTTCCCATCCTAGGTTAGGGGTAGAATTCTTGTCAAAAGACCGCTAGTCAAAATGAAAGTTAATTTTTTATAAAAACTATTGACTTTTCATCTCAGTTATGTATTGGCGGGATACCAGCCAGATCGAGAATTTTCGGGACTAAATCCTCTCGTTTTATTGCCATGATGTGGACACCTTGACATAACTGCTGGGCTAATTTTATTTGTTCGGCGGCGATTTTGATACCTTCTTCGAGGGGATGAGGTGCATCAGCGAGTCTTTGAATGATCTGATCGGGAATTTGCACCCCCGGCACATTTTTATTTAAAAATATGGCATTTTTAGCCGATTTTAACAGAAAAATTCCGGCTAGAACTGGTTTATCGGCGAGGGAGGCCACCTGCTGCATGAACTTATCAAGACACTCGAAATCCGTAACTAATTGACTTTGAAAAAACTGCGCTCCTGCTTCGATTTTACGCTCAAAACGGCTTTGAAGACCGGACCAACTTTTTGACTGCACATCGACGGCAGCCCCAGCAAAAAGTTCTAGGGGTCCATCCGGTAAAGATTTATCGTTAAAGTCAAAACCTTTATTTAATTTATCGATTAATTTTAACAAACGTACCGATTCTAGGTCAAAAACTGCCCTAGCTTTGGGGTGATCTCCTGCTTTGACGGGATCTCCAGTTAAAGCTAGTATATTTCTCAATCCCAAGGCATGAGCGCCCATTAGATCTGCTTGTAATCCGATCACATTGCGATCACGACAGGCCATTTGACAGATGGGTTCAATGTCGTGTTGATAGAGAATAGCAGAGGCAGCCAGAGAGGACATTCGCACTACGGCGCGACTGCCATCGGTAATATTGACCGCATGAACGCGATTTTTCAGCCAGAGGGCCATTTCTAGCATATGACTGGTATTGCCACCTTTCGGGGGAGTAATCTCGGCTGTAATCAAAAATTCTCGGTCTTGAACCGCGCGTCTTAAACGAGTAGTCATCGAGTTATCTAGGTTTTAATCATAAATTCTATAGTAAAATCTGATGTGCAACTTACAAAGATCAAGTCAGGATGTTAGGTAAAATTAGCAGCGATAGGCTTTCTCCATGGATCAGGTTTTCTTATATACCGTGTAAATAATGCGCTAGTATTTAAACTAAAGCCATCCTTTTGAGCGCAGGGTTTGGAACCCAAATTTTCGATGACGACAATAATCGACGAGTTAAGGCAAGAATGGCAAGATCGCCTCTCTCAAACAGAGGATTCCTTAACCGATCGCCAACGGGGTACTATTATCAATTGGTTACTCGGGGAAGATAGCCAACGTTGGGAAAATTTAGATGAGAGAGATTTAGCAATCGCTAAACGGGGATTAGTCTATCGTTGGCAGATTTTGCAGCAACGCTATCTCAAGGTTAGTCCCACCCGCGCCTATCGTAACCTGATCGATCGTCTCGGTGCTTGTGTCACTCTCCGGCAAAAAATTCGCACTTGGGTTTCTTTAAGTCGCGATCGTCGGCAAGCGGTGGCCGATGTCTTGCAGGAAATTATTCAAGAAATGTTAAATAGCGATCGCTATCTGCAATCCCAGTTAGCATGGATCGCTCGTTGTACCACCGATCAAGCTACTCGCAATCAGCTGCTGTTAGCTACCCTAGAAGAATACGCTCTGCGTCCGATCCGCAATCAACCCCTGTTAGCCTATCGTTTTGTTAATTATCTTCGTCGTCAATCGAAAAGCGGCATCACTAACGTGCCGCAGCAAGAAATAATCCGGATTCTCTCCGATGAAATTAGTGGCGATGAGGGGGAAAATAGCCTAAGTTTACTGGATCAAAATGCGATCGCCACCTACGAAGATCAACGCACTTACCAAGAAGCGCAAATTCAACGGGCAAAAGTTCAAGAGGGTTTTGCTAGGTATCTAGAGGAAAATGTTAGTCGGGAGGCGGTGACTTGGTTTAACCTCTACCTAGGGGGTGAAAGCCAAGATGCGATCGCCAAAGTGATGAATATTCCTATCCAACAGGTCTATCGTCTCCGGGAAAAAGTTGGCTATCATGCGATTAAGGTTTTTGCCCTCAAGGAAGGGCCAGAATTAATCGCTGAATGGTTACAAATCAGCCCGAAAGAGCATAATTTTGGCTTAACTCTCACTCAATGGCAAAGTTTCTATGCTGATCTTTCTCCTACGGGTAAAAGCGTTATCAATGGCTTAAAAGCGGGTAAAACCCTTGAGGAAATCGCCGGCGAATTAAACTGTAAACGCACACAAGTGGTCAAAGAATGGACGCAACTTTATCTAAGCGCCCAAAGTCTTAGGACAAAAACCTAATCAGTTATCAGTTATCAGTTATCAGAGTTGAGTTTTAAGTTCACTGATTACTGTTTACTGGACGGCTACGCCGTGCCTTTGGCAACACTGAAAAAATCTCCCTAATTCATAATTCCTAATTCCTAATTCTCACTCCCCTTTTTGATTTTTGACTTCAAGAAATATGTGGATTATTAGCAAAAAAGTCGGGGTATTTACCCATTATTTAACCCCTACGGGGACATTTACCCCCAGCATCGACAAAGCCAGTAAATTTTCTGCTCGGGAAATGGCGGATATTATGGCTAAAAAATACGGGGGAATAGTCGAGGCAATGAAATAATTATGACCATTGGCATTTGGATTTTAGGGGATCAATTATGGACAGGACAAGCGGCCTTAGCCAATCGTCAAGCCTATTCACAGGAAACACCGGTTATTCTAATTGAATCCCACAATCATATTCGACAAAGACCCTATCATCGGCAAAAATTAGTTTTAATCTGGTCGGCGATGCGTCATTTTGCCGAAGAATTAAAAACTTTAGGATGGTCTGTCACCTACGAAGTTGCTGAAGATTTTGAGCCGATTTTATCCGCTTGGATTAAGCGATTAGGTATTAAAGAATTACAGATTATGATGCCTAATGATTTGCCATTTATTAGATTAATTAAAAATCTGGATTTAGACTGTGCTATAACCCTAATTGATAATAATCACTTTCTCTGGACAAGGACAGATTTTAATAATTGGGCTAAATCTCGTAAAAGACTATTACTAGAGGATTTCTATCGAGAAAGTCGCAAAAAATGGCAGATTTTAATGGAGAATAATCAACCCATAGGAGGACAATGGAACTTTGATAAACAAAACCGTAAACCGCCCAAAGATGGATTAAAAACTGCTGCTCCTCTTTGGTTTGAACCCGATGAAATAACCCTTCAAGTTATCGCTGATGTGGAAGCTTTAGATATTCCTAAATATGGAACAATTAAACATTTTCCCTGGGCAGTAACCCGCAGACAAGCTTTACAGGTCTTAGAGCATTTTATTACTAATTGTCTGCCCAACTTTGGATCATACCAAGATGCGATGATAACGGGAGAAGAAACCCTTTGGCATTCCCTATTATCTCCCTATCTTAATCTAGGATTACTAACGCCGTTGGAAGTAATTCAAGCGGTAGAAATTACCTATAAAAAAGATAATTTAGCCCTAAATAGCATCGAAGGATTTATCCGTCAGGTGTTGGGATGGCGGGAATATATGCAGGGGATTTATCATTATCTGGGAGAAGATTACGCTAATCATAATTGGTTTGAGCATCAACAACCCTTACCGGCTTTCTTTTGGGATAGTAATCAAACCGAGATGAATTGCCTCAAACAAGTGTTATCACAGGTGGAAAATACTGGTTATGCTCATCATATTCAAAGATTAATGATTTTGAGCAATTTTGCCTTAATTTTTGGTTGCTCTCCCCAAGAGATTGAGAACTGGTTTCATAGTGTTTTTATCGATGCCTACGATTGGGTAATGCAGACTAATGTACTGGGAATGGGACAATTTGCCGACGGGGGAATTCTCGCCTCCAAACCCTACGCAGCCTCGGCGAACTATATTGATAAAATGAGTGATTATTGTCGGGGTTGTCTGTATAAAAAAAATGAACGAGTCGGGGATTTAGCCTGTCCTTTTAACTTTCTTTACTGGGATTTTTTGGCACGACATCGAGAAAAATTAAAATCCCAAGGTCGAGTTAATATGATTTTAGGTCATCTCGATCGAATGTCGGCAGCTGAACTCGCTCAAATGCGCTACCAGTCCAACCAATTACGAGCTATCAGTAGTCAGCTTTGAATCAGTTATCAGTTATCAGTTATCAGTTATCAGATGCCAGTTTTCAGTTCACTGATTACTGTTTACTGTTTACTGCTCACTGAAAAACTTCCGAAACCCAGTATGATAATTGCTATATGAGTAAATCAAAGGAAAAAAACCGGATTGCCTATCAGGAATTTGGAGATCAAAGTAATTCTCAAGCTTTTGAGCGTTCCATTCCTGAATTACCCCCAAATCAGCAGAATTTGCGAGTACAAACCTCCCGCTCCGGTCGTGCGGGAAAAACCGTTACCATAGTTACAGGTTTTCAATGCCAAACCGAAACTCTGACGAAATTATTAAAACAGTTAAAAACTGCTTGCGGGACGGGTGGTACAGTTAAAGAAAACACCATTGAGATCCAAGGAGATAATCGTCAAAAAATACTACAAATCCTTATTGAATCGGGTTACAAAGCCAAAATTAGCGGAGGATAGCTAAAAATCATGATTCCCTCTTGGGTGCTTATCGGTGTCGTGGGATTTTTGGTAGCGTTAGCTGGGGGATTACTCAATTCTCGCGATGTACGTTGGTTTGCGCGTTTGCGTCGTCCCGATTGGTTAAACTTTGAAAGATTAATCCCTCTTATCTGGACAATTATCTATATTTGTGGGGCAATTTCTGCTTATTTAGTCTGGGAAGCTCAACCGGCCAATCGCTGGTTTTTGATGGCTTTTTATCTGTTGGTGGAATTGACTATTACTGCCTATACTCCCGTTACCTGTAAACTACGCAGTCTTAAAGTGGGAACGATTATTGGTGGTACGGGTTTTTTCTTGGGTTGTCTTCTGGCGCTCTTGGTTTTCCCTGTTTCTTCTTGGGCGGGTATCCTACTCTTACCCTACCTGATCTGGAGTCCGATCGGTACCTATGTGACTTGGGAAATGACCCATCTCAATCCTCGGGATGTCTAGATAGGAAAAGTGGGATAGGTTAATTTTTAACCCATCCCACGGATATTATTGCCATCTACCAACTTAAAAATCTCAACTGTTTTTTCTGCTCTAACTCGCTCTACCTTGAGAGGACTGGAGCAATCGAGGAAGTCAGGAACCTACTGACGACAGTGAGGACAATACCAGTAGGCACGACTAGCCACAAGGTGACGAAGGGCAATTCCCGAACAAATCGGGCAGCTGTGCATGGATTGTTTGACTAATTTCAAACGTTTTTAAAATTGTCCTACCTCCTGAAATAATCCTAAACAAAATCGCCGCTCTTTAAATCTAACTTGAGGTAGAAACCCAGTGTTTCTTTCGATAGATTCCCCAGAAAATACTTAAGGATGAGGACGGAAAAGATGGGAATGTTGCGGGTGATAAAGTTGCGATCGAGTTCCTGTAATCTGGTTTAAAGCGGGACTAATGAGATAAAGGGTAGTTCTAGTTAAATTTTCCCGATGGGTTAATTGGGCCATCTCTGAGAGGGGGACAACCCAGATTTTTTCGTCGGGCCAACCGAGACGGAAACAAACGGCCACCTGTTGCTCTGGCTGGTAGTATCGTAGGAGTTTTTCCTGGGCTTTGTCAACGTGACGGGCGGCTAAATATAGGCATAAACTGGCTTTATGAGCGGCTAAAGAGGCTAATTCTTCACTTTCTGGCATGGGAGAGGCTTTTCCTTCCACTCGGGTTAGAATAATTGTCTGGACTAATTCCGGAATCGTTAATTCTAGGGCTAATTTGGCCGCTAATCCTTGAAAGGCACTAATTCCGGGGATTAGCTGAAAGGGGATATCTGCTGCTGTCAAAAGCTCAATTTGTTCTTGGATGGCACTATAGAGACTTAAATCCCCCGATTGCAGTCGCACCACCGCTAAACCCCGACGCACGCGATCGATCATTAAAGGGATAATTTCCTCTAGGGTGATGCTACTGGTGGGAATTAATTCGGCATCTTTACGAGTGTTCTCAAGCATCTGTTTGGGGACGAGGGAATCAGCAAAGACGATAACATCGGCTTTTTGGAGAATTTTATCGGCTTTTACCGTCAATAATTCCGGATCTCCGGGACCTGCACCAATAAAATAGACGGCCGGGGAGAGCGCCGAGGAGTCAATTAAAGTCATACTAAATCCTGTTTAAAAGGGGTGTAGGGTGTGGGGAGGTGGGGGGGAGATGGACAGACCACTTCATGCACGACGTTCGGCGATACTTCAGGGTGAGACTTCGGCGTTCGACAAAAGCTTATGCCGAAGTCCGAACAGAGTCAGAAGTCGGGAGTCGGGAGTTTCAGGCTTTGTTGCCCTTGTTTTTTGTACTAATTACCTCGGCCTTGAGTTCGGCCTGTCCGATTTCTACTTTGGTTAGCCGGTCTTCTACCTTGTCAAATCTCTCATCTACCTTGTCATAGGTAACATATCAGGATAGGCACTCATGCAAGAGGCAAAAGGGGTAATAAATAATCAGTTTTTAATAACTGGATTTAGTATCAAATCTCTCATTCATCCGTTTTTCCAGGGAGTCGATTTTACTCTCAATTCTGGTTAGAACCGATTCTAGGGAATAGGTGACGGTTTCGCTAGACATTTTGCTATACCTCTATACAGTTTGGGTTTTCGAGCCGCTATTTATTATGATCATAGGGGAAGTAACCGTTTCTGGTGGCCAGTTCTAGGGATTGGGGAAAAAACCAAAAAGTTTAGCAGCGCCTCCCAAGACAGCGACCACCAAAGCTATCAGAATCCCCCGGTTGGTAAATTCCTGATAACCAACCCGTACCGTTAATCCCTCGATTTTCTCGTCTAATACTTTAACATCGCCTTTTAACTCTCCCTTTAACCCCTCGATTTTCTCGTCTAATACTTTAATATCGCCTTTTAACTCGGCCTTGAGTTCGGCCTGTCCGATTTCTACTTTGGTTAGCCGGTCTTCTACCTTGTCAAATCTCTACCGATTCTAGGGAATAGGTGACGGTTTCGCTAGACATTTTGCTATACCTCTGTACAGTTTGGGTTTTTGAGCGGCCATTTATTATGATGATAAGAAAGGTAACTATTGGCGCTCAAATATTGGTTACTATTCCAGCAAGTAGCTAAAACTAGAAAAGGGATGAAGTAGCAGCTTTTCCCATTCTTAAAATGTAACTGCGATAATTAAACCAGAGACTAATAGGACAAAACCGCTAACCAAAGACAAAAAACGGCGATGAACCTGAACATTTCCGCCAGAGTGAGTTATTTGACTCCATTCGAGACGAGGAGATAAATCGCGACGAAACCAACCGATAACCTGTACAGACGTATTATCTATTGCTGTCATGGGAGGGTTAGTAGTCCTGATTTGATACCAAAAACTAAAACGATAGTTAGGAGCGAGGGGAATTAGGCCCGTGCTATCTTTAAGAAATAAATTCTTTCCTTGGACAATTAACTCACCGCGGAGTCGGATGGGGATAGCTGGGAAGGGATGACTGTAAGGATTATCAGTTAAAGAAAAAATATCGCTGAAACTAGCATTGTTGAGAGGAGGATAACTGGCTAATCGATTGATAATTATACCTAAACCCCCACCGACTAAAATTAGCCCCAATGCAGCCCAAGAGCTAAATTTCAGCCAAAGAAAACCAGCCATCACAACCCCAATAATAAAGCCTAGTACCGAGGCATAATATAAACACAGTCGTAGAAAAAAGTTTTGATAGAGTTTCTTGGAATCTAATTCCATTTTTTTGCGTAATAATTCCCCCAGACTAAATTCTATATCTAGATCCATCTGTCGGGCATAGTTAGCTAACGCGCGAATCCTTTTACCAGTCAGGGGATGATGAGAATGCAACTCTAACCATTTTGCCCAAGGGTTATATATATCCCAGAGAAAACTCTGTCCGATTCGGCGAGACTCCAATGCGATACCATAAACGTTACCGGCAATAATCGCATCCTGTTCTAAGGCAACATTTAATACACTTGTGCTTAACAATAGGGGACTAGACTGGGCAGTTTCTTGGACTAAACCAAAGGCAATTTTTACTAAAGCGCGGGCCAAAGCATTGGGATTACCAGTAACTTGGGCAGCAAAATGATCGGCGAAGTATTCTCTAGTACGAGACAGATAAAGACAGCAAAAAACAAGAATTTTCCTAAAAATGGTGATAATTGATGAGAGAAGGCCTAGAAAAACTTGGTTTTTAAAATTATTACCCTGATTTTGGGCAAAAGAATCAAGATAGCAACCTAAATGGTCGAAACTAGCACAAATAGTCATCAGGGCAAAGTCTCCTTGCCAAATATGGCCTAATTCATGAGCATATACCGTCGCTAGTTCCTCATCGTCGAGATAGGTAAATAAACCTCTGCTAACTACTAAGCGAACATTACCCCGTCGAGAGCCATAGGTAAAAGCGAGGGGCTGTCCATCTTCGATAATGCCTAGTTTTGGCGGTTTTAAACTTTTTTCTCGGCATATACGCCCAATTACTGTCGCCGATTCGGGACTATCCCGTTTAATTTCCGCTAAGGACACCCAACGCACTCTATACAGACGTTTTTGTGTCCAATCAACTAGATTCGGAGCGATAAAAAGGATGAGTCCGCCTAAAAAAACCGTCAATAGCAAGGCAATAATTACACCTGTCCCCGCAGGGATGAGGAGCAAACGGGTAATTACAAAAAACAGACTCGCAGTCGTAACACAAAAAGCCGTAATTGTCAATAGTTTAGCAAAAATAAGTCTGTTTTCGGGTATAGTCCCAGATAACTGGACGCTTACCTGTGCTGCTCGTGCTGCCTTGGGCAGCGATCGAGATTTGATCCCATTAGTAGCAATACCGATGGTTTTTTGTTCAGCACTAAAGATTGTCAGTAATCGTTTGGCCCACTGACTAACTTCTTGATCAAGATGATTTTCTAATTCCAAAGCTAAGGCGATCGCTTGTTGCCGTTGATTGTTGCCGCGATAGGCCCGAGCAAGAGCCATTTTAGCTTGAATATATAAGGGAGAATGAAAATTAGCTGAATGTTGACAATATTCTTCCAGTAATTCTACAGCCTTTGCGTAATCCTTTAGCCGCAGACATTTTAATCCTTCTTCCAGTGACATAGATATCCCTTAGCTGTTTTTCTATCCCTATAGATACCCAGAATCGAAGCAAAGATTAAAGGATTTGGGGAAGTGGGGATTTTTCAGTGAGCAGTAAACAGTCATCAGTGAACTTAAAACTCTGAAAAGAACCTAAGCAAAATTAATTATACATTTCGATCAAGCTTTTGCCTCTTGCCTCTTGCCTATCTTCACTAGGAAATTTATTGGCTCTTCTCGACTTTGTGTGATAATTTTTGCTTATGGAGTCGTGAAATGCTTATTGGGCAAGACTTTTAGGGCTATTTTGCGGATATTCTATCAGTATAGACCTCGTTTCCACACTTAACTGAGCAGTGAGCAGTGATCACTGCTCACTGCTCACTGATTAAAGTACCATTTCTCTGGTGGCTTCTGCATCTATGGGTTTAATCAGATACAATCGCAATAGATCCCCGACGATACCTAGCTGTAAGGGTAACTTACGCAATGTTTTTAGCCATTGGGGAGAGCGACTTTCATCGATCGCTTTTAATTGTAAATTACGTTCAGCACAACGGTTTAAACGGGGGAAAAATTGGGGATGGTCCACATTTAAAATGGTGGGAAAAGCGCGCGCGGAGGTATTATTGGTCTGACGAATTACCTCTTGATCAAAAGCGATCGCATCTATTCCCAAAGCATCATAAAAGTCTGAGCGTTCCCGTACAGTTAAACTATGGGTAGCAAAGACGGAAAGCAAGAAAAAACGGCTCCATAATCTCGATCGCCAATTATTCCACAATTCCGGTTTAGAGCGCAGTAGGGTTTTAAAGATATCTCCGTGGCGATTTTCATCCTGACACCAACTCTCAAAGTAATTAAAGAGAGGATTAAATTTATACTCAGGATATTCTTCTAAATGACGATAAATGAGAATATAACGCCAATAACCGATTTTTTCCGAGAGATAGACCGTATATAACACCCATTCAAGGGGGAAAAAGGTGTAGGTACGGGTTTTAGTAATTTTGGCTAGATCAAGGGAAATATTAAAGTCAGCCATGGTTTTATTGAGAAATCCTGCATGGCGCGCCTCATCTCTAGCCATAAGATGAAATATCTCCCCTAACAAGGGATTACGGCTTTTTAGTTGTCGTGACAGTTCCTTAAATAACAAAAAGCCAGAAAATTCGGAGATACAAGAGCGTTCTAGGTAATCTATAAAAGCATTTCTCGTTTTTTCATCGAGATTGTCTTGATAGTTCTCAAATCCTTGCTGACGTTCAAAGTGATGCCGGTTATAATCGGTTCGCATCTCCTCTAACATCGCTTTGATTTCGCTTTCTTGCAAAGAAAGGTCAAAATTAGCGGCAGCCTCAAAATCGGTGGTGTAAAAACGAGGAGTGAGGATAGTTTCGCGCAGAACAGCTTTTTTCTGGGAGGTAGGTTCGATGGTAGTGACCATGATGGAAATTACTTGACTACATAGCTATATAAGATTTTAAACATAAACAGGTAAGCCAATGATAATTATGAAGTTTTATCAATATTTTGGGGGTAGTTATCAAGGGGATTCAGATAATCCTCAAACTCCTTCTCCCCTCTCTCTTCTCCTATTTTGACTCAATTCGGCGAATTGCCACCACTGCCGGTCGGGGAGGTTGATTAACTTGACCACTGGGCCAATTCGATCCTAGAGGTACTTGTCGCATTTGTTCAAATTCCTGCCCATTAGTGGTTTTCACGGCAAATTTGCGGTTTTCAAAGGCTAAATCTCGACGAATTCCCCCCGCTTCCCCTGGATGTTGTACTGCCAAAAATAACGTCTCTTGGTCGGGAGTAAAATACAATCCCGTTAATTCCGCATCCATGGGAGCGATAGCAAAAGGATAGGGATGCTCTTGACCCTTGGCAAACACCCAAGCGCTATTATTGCCAAAAATACCCAATAAATCCCGTTGACTAACCGGGACCCCTTGGGGATAACGAGTTTTCATCTCTCGATTTAACCCACCCGTGGAAATATCGCTAACCATCCAAAGATTTCCCTGTTTATCGAAAGCGAGGTTATCGGGATTAGAAAAACCCTCACCTTTCTCTGTTGGTTCCCCTCCATAAGCGACCACATCCCAACGAAAACTTAAGGAAGCAGCATCATTATTATCTTCCCTTAAGCTGATAATCCAACCAAATTCGTAGGGTATTTCGCCATTTGGCCCCTTAAATATCTCCCTATCGGCTCCTCCCTCCGCTTCACTGGGACTACCAGAGGTAAAGGTCATATATAAAGTGCCATTCTCGTCCACTTCCGTATCTTCTGGCCGACCAGTACAAGTGACCCCAACAGCGTTAGCGGCAAAATGAGCATCGATGAGAATTGCTCCCTGTTTTTCCGTCCCATTACCTTCATACAGGTCTGCGAGGGTCTTATATTTAGCTTTGTAGGCTAGAATCTCCTCATCGTCCTTAAATAGCAGTAATTTAGTTTCATTGACCGTTCTTTCGGGATTCGGCAAAGCTACCACCCCATCCCCGCGACTAGCGGCAATTTGACTCGGTAGGACGGGATTTATCTCCGTGTCGGGATTTAAGGGTATCCAATAACCGGTTTTATCGGGGTTGAATTTGGCCCCGTAGAGCATTCCTTTTTCTAGGAGTTTTGAGTTATTTTTGTCTTTAATATCGCTAATTTTGCCCTCGGAAACGAATTTATAGACATGACCGCCTCTGCGATCGCATCCTGAATAAACCGCTAAGGATTGCCCCGTTTGAGCGAGAAAAGCGACTGCTTCATGGCGAAAACGCCCTAACCAGGTGTGTTTTGTGCCGTAATCGTCAGGATTTGCTGGATCCACCTCCACCATCCAACCGTATTTATTTCCCGCTAACCCAAAAACGTTACCCCGGCCATCCACTTCCCCGCTATTGAGAATAAAGGGGGTAGTATCGGGATGCAAAGGGGAACCATCTTTTAACACTACCTCCGTCACTTGGTCTTGAAAGTTCTCCTCGGCACTAAATACGGTTCCCCAGGGAGTTGTTCCCCCGGCGCAATTTTGAAATGTTCCGATAATTTTTGCCCCTAATCCGTCATCGTAGCCAAGTTTATTGGTTTTGGTAAAAATTGCTACAGCAGGACCGGTCGCTTTTAGGTAGCGACCGTCCTTTAGTCCAGAAATACCGGTAATGCGGCGATCGGCTTTACTATAGGTACGTTGCCATTTTCCCGTTTGATCTTTAGCCAAGGAAATTACGCCAATTCCCTGATCAATTAAGCCTTCTAGGGAGATTTCCTCGATTTTTGCCTTTAAGCTGGCATCTTGCAGGTTATACGCGGCAATTTCACCCTTTTCGTTTGTTTTTTCCCGGACTTCCTTGACGGGTAGGGTTTTACCAATCACCTGTTCAAAGGTTTGTAGCCAAGTACGACCACTGATATATTCAAAATTAACGGTTAGATAACCTTGACCCGGACTGGTTTCGATAAAAGATAGATAATCATTGTTATAACCGAAACGGGAATCACCGACTTTATCCCCCCACTGTGCCAGCACATCATAGGTGAATCCTTGAGGAAGAACGAGATCATCTGGGACTTTATAGGTTTGATAGGCACTTTTTTGGCTTTCATCGCTCATACCGTCAATTTTTAAGGGAATCGGCAGTTTGACTGGGGCAAAGTTTAACCCAAAACTATTGGAAGCGATCGCAGGACTGCTAATCAGAGAGGAATATTTTTTCTCTTGCAGACTGAAAAAAGAGACACCGGCAGTGGCAGTTAAAAAGGTGAGGAAATTACGGCGAGAAATACTCATATTTTCAGAAATAAAGTCAAAACTGGTGTTCAGACCTTGATTAGGTTAAATTTTATTACATGAACTTGACATAGGTATTATATATTATCCAAGTTATGACTAAGTTAACAGCCAGTTAAAAGTAATCAGTAAACAGTGATCAGTAATCAGTGATCAGTAATCAGTGATCAGTAATCAGTAATCAGTAATCAGTGATCAGTAATCAGTGATCAGTAATCAGTAAACAGTAAACAGTAATCAGTAAACAGTAATCGGTGCAAAGACAGCAGAAAACTGCCATTTAATACCGCTCACTTAATCCATACTGCTCACTTAAAACTCAAATCTGATAACTGATAACTGATAACTGATAACTGAATAATCGCTTTAGTCGTCGCCATTTTGGGTGGTGCGGCGAAACTTTTTGGTTTTTTTCCTAATCCCTAGAAGTGGCTATTAGGCACGGCTAGGAGCAAGATTAATGTCATGAATATTTTGATAAAATTCCTTGTAAAAAAGTGCTAGTTTTTAAATCAATCCCTGTAATTGCTGTGCCAACAACTACCGAATATGCACCAACTTCTAGGGCTTTTTTTGCTTCTGTTGGGGTCGATATTCCTCCTTCGCAGATAACAGGAACTGATAACTTATTAACTAATTCTTCTAGGAAAGAAAAACTCGGCGGCTGCAGCTGTTTAGTGGCTTCTGTGTAACCGTAAAGAGTTGTACCGACAATATCAGCGCCGGCTGCCACGGCATAAATAGCACTTTCGATCGAGTCTATATCTGCCATAACTAATTTACCAGTTTCCTGATGAATACGATCGATAATTGTGGCTAAATTTTCATCATCGGGACGCTTTCTGGGGGTAGCATCCAAGGCAATTATATCGGCACCCGCATCGGCAATGGCCAGAGCATCTTGATATTTGGGAGTAATATATACCGAACAATCGCGATAATTGCGTTTCCAGAGTCCAATTATTGGTATATCTGGCAATTGTTGACGGGTAGCTTTCAGATGAGCGGGACTATCAATTCTTACCCCACAAGCACCCCTATCCACACAAGCATGAGCCATGGCGGCAATAATTATAGGATCGTGCAGAGATGACTCTACTGGCGCTTGACAGGAGACGATTAAACCCGATTTTAAGGTTTCTATTCTCATAAATTATGAATTATGAATTATGAATTATGAATTGGGGAGTGGGGTGTAGGGTGTGGGGAAATGGGGAGGTGGGGAAGTGGGGAAACTTTTCAGTTATCAGTAAACAGTAAACAGTAATCAGTGAACTGAAAACTCACATCTGATAACTGATAACTGATAACTGATAACTGACTCCAGCAACAAACTTTTTGCCGCAAACCTTACTTATAAGCAGCAATACACTGTTCAACTAAAGCATTTACTGCGTCCACATCTTTCCAACCGAGAATTTCTGTGACTTTTTTCTCTAGATTCTTATAGGTTTTGAAAAACTCGGCGATTTCCTCTAAGCGATGGGGAGAGACATCTTTGAGAGATTTTACCTCTGCATAACGGGGATCTTTAGCGGGAACACAGAGAATTTTTTCATCGCGATCACCACCATCGATCATTTCTAACATACCAATGGGACGCGCCGTAATCACACAGCCGGGGAAAGTAGGCTGATCCATGATCACCATACCATCTAAAGGATCGCCGTCATCGGCGAGGGTATTGGGAACAAAACCATAATCACAGGGATATTGTACCGAAGAATAGAGAACGCGATCGAGAGCAAAGGCGTTTAAATCCTTATCAAACTCGTATTTATTCTTACTACCGGCCGTAATTTCCACTAAAACATTAATTAAACCGGGTTTCGGTTGGGCAGGAATGCGCGATAAATCCACAAGCTTTCTCCAAATACAAGACAATAGCGCCTTTAGAGTCACCTAAAAGCGCAAGCAAAATTAAAAGACACTTTGATTGACTCCGATCCAAATTTTACCCATAAGGGGGATCGGGACGAAGAAAAAAATTTTATTTTGGCAATCGTCTATCTCAATTCTGTCACCTTATTTGCCTCGTTAGGGAGTAGGATGTGTTACCGGTAAGGGGTTCTTCGGTATAGTTAGGCGTGGAGTTATATCCAATCGCTAACAAGGGTAACGTTAGGGTCAGAATTGCGATCATGGTTCCGAGTAAATTGGCCCACCTATGACTAGGAGGTTCGGAAGTCTTCCCTGACGGGTTGCTTGATTCCATAAAGGGGTCGTGTTGAACTCGACAAGTAAAGAATACGAGAGATGTACAGAGCAGTCAGCCATCGGCCTTGAGCTTTTAGCAAATTACTGCTATTTTTTGCTTTTGAGCTTGGTTAACGTCTCGTTAAAAAGCGAAACATTAACAGCAATACTCTCCCTACTAATTATATTTTACCAATTCTTTTCCAATAGTTCACTCTGATACTTTTCTTGACGATCTCTCCAGATCATGGTCTGTTGGTGTTTGTCCATGTCATAAGCTGTTCGTAATTTAGATTGCTTGTTGAGACGAGGCAAAAGGCAACAGTAAAGGGATTGCGGGAGGTTCGGCTAATCTAAGAATAAGGGACTTGCGCTTTGATAATGTACCTTTTGGGCGAACGCAGTTCGCCCCTACATTGTGGACAAAATCCGTTACTGTAGGGGCGCAATGCTTGCGCCCTCCGGATCGATCAGGTTTGCTGATCACCCTAAGTAGGGGGAGAGCCTTCGAGATTTTAGGGACTTGCGCTTTGATAATGTGCCATCTGGCTGGTCTGGTTCTTCTACAGAGCGATTTTCTGGCTGGGATATTATTCCTACGCAAGTCCCTAAGCGGTTTAAATGCGTCTTAGCTTACTAAATCAGTTTTTAATAACTGGATTTAGTATCAATCCACAAAAAAAATGTCTGAAAAGCTCAAATATTAAGCGATTCAAACATTTTCTCATTGCAATCGGAGGGTGATATTGACTTTATGTCTTAACTTCGAGCTTACGACAGAAACCGGGCTGTTAATGTAGCCTATTTAACCAAAATATCGATTTTTTGCTGATTTATCGGGATAGACAATCATCTTTTCTCAGAAATTATCCGAGTTTAGAGACAATTGGTTAGCTAATCTCCCCATAAGCCAGACTCCAGAAACTGGCAAGGCATTCTCAAGCCTTGATTTGTCCTTACTTGTCATGGACAGCGATCAGGGCAAGTGGAGTTAATCTACCAATAAAGATATCATAACTCGATCGAGGGAGAAAAACCAAGAACCTGCGAGAAAAATGCCGATCACCTCAGATCATACCATCGGTCATTATTCAGCGAGAAACCACCCCGCTAGAGGATTCCGATTCTAGGGGGAGAGAGGGTTTAATTATCCCGTATTTTGTCTCCTCTGGGGTCACTTGACGGATGACCTCCAAAGCTTCCTTGATCATTACTGCCATGGGAACTGCGACAATCACCCCCAGTAAACCGCCCACTCGCGCCCCCGTCAAGACCGAAACCAACACCCAAAAGGGATTTAACCCGGTGACACTGCCCAAAATCCGGGGAGCAATGCCATTTTCGACAATTTGCTGCACCACTACAGCTACGGCTAAAACTTGCAGAGCTAAACCAATATCGCGCAAAGCTAGTAAAGCTGTCACCGTGACAATGCCTACAGTTCCCCCAAAAGGGATTAAGGCCATAGTGCCAATCAAGAGACCGAATAGGAGGCCAAAAGGGACTTTAATCGATAAAAATGCCGTGACTAATCCCAGGGCCATGCAAGTGGCACAAATCACCTGTCCGACAAAGTAATTCTGAAAACTTAAGCGTAGGGTTAGGGAAAAGGGTTGCTGGACGGGTTTGGGCAACCATTGGATAATACTCCTCCAGATGTCGGGACTGTGGAGAAGTAGATAAAAGGTGAGGATAATGGTTAGCAGCACATCAAGCACGCGTACCACGGTAAAAACGGTGAGATTAAGGGCTAAATTAACGCTTCTTCCCGCTAAAATTTGTAATTCTGCCCCTAAACGACTGTTAAACTGAGCGATAACACCATCGAAACTGATCGGAATCGGTAGATTCATCGTGTCGATTTTGGTATCTAGTTGCATCAGTTGGCGCTGTCCTGAGTCTAACCATTCTGGCAATCTGTTGACAAATTGCTGCGCTTGGGTGAAGACTAGGGGAACTAGGGTGATTCCCACGGCCGCAAAAATTAAAATCGTGATCAGGGAAACCACGATCGCAGCTAAACCCCGTTTTAATCCCTGACGTTCCAACCAAGTCACCGGATAACCCAAGAGAAAAGATAGAACGGCCGCTATCAGTAGAATAACAAATAAAGATTCAAAATAGCCAAAAATTGCCGATAATGCCCAGGCATTCAGAACTATAAGTGGTGCAGCTAGAGCAATCACCAGTAAGCGAGATAAGGAATTCAGGGATTGCCACCACGTCTGAACCCAATTGCGTTTCGGGGGAACGACTTTAACTTCCACCATGAAGCCTCTTAAAGGGTTTGTTTCAATACTTGTATTCTGACAGATTGAAGCCGAACCCGCTAACTTAACCGGGGGGAAGTGGGATGATGGGGTGTGGGATGCTGACAGGTGATTGAGCCTTTATGCTCCAATAGCTAGTATATTTACTACAGGGAATTCCAGTTATACCATCCTCACGCACAACCCAGAAGAGCTATTTAACCAGCACTGTTACTACTAATTGGGGTCAGAGCAAGCTTTAGCTGTGTGGCGACCCCAGGTTTGTTATGCTGCGGGTTTATTGCTGAAATCCTTGGTGGACAAGTCCCATCAGTGGTGGTGTTTCCTAGAGCATCCTGAAGTCTCTCCCGATAATAACCGAGCCGAGCGTTCTCTACGAGTTGGTTATCAGGAATTTGCCAACCGGGGGATTCTGATAGCTTTGGTGGTCGCTGTCTTGGGAGGTGCTGCTAAACTTTTTGGTTTTTTCCTCAATCCCTAGAACTAACTCCTAGAAATGGTTACTTCCCTTATGATCATAATAAATAGCTGCTCGAAAAACTCAAAAATCTATAGGAGTTTAGCAAATGTCCAACGAAACCGTCACCTATTCCCTAGAATCGGTCCTTAAGGAAATTAAAGACAGCATCAAGGAAGTCAATCAGAAAATCGATACCTTGCAAGAAGATGTAAATGATTTAAAGGTAGGACAAGCTAAACTAACTGAGAAAGTCGAAGGGATGGATAAAAGACTAGAAAAAGTAGAAAATGAGCAATACACTCTAGTTAAGGCTATTTCTGATCTACAGGGTTTTCGAGGTCTGATTGTCCCTATCCTTATCGGTGCCATGAGTGCCGCTATCGGTGCAATTATCACCGTTGCTATCAGAATTCTTTTCCTCGGTAACAATCCCTAAAATTCTCCAGTCTCACACCCCGAAAACTATTGATAACTTTGGGAGTTTAGCAAATGTCCAACGAAACTGTAACTTATTCCCTAGAATCGGTTCTAACCAGAATTGAGAGTAAAATCGACTCCCTCGAAAAACGGATGGAGGAGAAAATCGATAGCTTGCAATCGAGGGGTTAACGGTACGGGTTGGTTATCAGGAGTTCACCAACCGGGGGATTCTGATAGCTTTAGTGGTCGCTGTCTTGGGAGGCGCTGCTAAACTTTTTGGTTTTTTCCCCAATCCCTAGAACTGGCCACCAGAAACGGCCTCCCCCACCTCCCCAAAAAAAATTTTTCCCAAGGGTGATAGGTTTTCTGAAACGGGTGGGTAAGTTGTTCATAGAGAACAAAAACAATCTACTTAAGGATATACCCATGAACTCCACCTTCAAATTCAAACTCCTCCAAACTCTCAACAAAAAGAACGGTAACAAAGGTTTCACCCTCATCGAACTCCTAGTTGTCGTTATCATCATCGGCATACTCGCCGCCATTGCTCTCCCCAACCTCCTCGGTCAGGTGGCCAGAGGCAGACAAGCGGAAGCTCGTACCAACCTCGGTACTATTAACCGCGGCCAACAAGCTTTCCGCTTGGAAAATGCCACTTTTGCAGTATTCTCCACTGACCCGACTGCCAACCAGTTGCCTGTAAATATAACAGGTACATACTACGATTATGCAGACTCTACCACCCCCAGTGCCACTGCGGCTGGAACTAATGCGACCGCTCAAACCACACCAAATGACTACAGCAACGATATTCGCGACTACTCTGCTGCAGTAGGTCAAACCACCGCGGGTGTTTTCAGTTCAATCATTTGTGAAGCAACTCACCCTACTACTGCAGCGTCAGCGGCAGCAGGCGGCGGTTCCTGCACTACTGGTAATCGGATCAACTAGATATTCTTCCCAGATTGCCTCAAAGCTTTCTGGCATAATAACCAACAATTGATACTCTAGCGGAAGGTGGCAGGGAAGTGTTTTCTCGGAAACCTTGCGCTTTTGGTTGTTTAGGAAATTATGAATTATGAATTATGAATTATGAATTATGAATTATGAATTATGAATTAAGGCGATGTGCAACTAAAAACGACAGAATCAGGGTTCCAGAGGATACTTTATCTCTGCTAATTTCTGAAAACCTTGTAAATCAAGACTAAAAATATAGTTGCACACGGGGCGAATTAGGAAGTGGGGAAGTGGGGAAGTGGGGAATTTCAAATAAAACCAATCTCCTGTCTCCTGATAACTGATAACTGATAACTGATAACTGATAACTGATAACTGAATTACCACTGCCTAACTATGAAACACCTTCTCTTTTCAGCAATCAAATCACGAGAAAAAAAAGCGATGGGTTTTACTCTAATAGAATTGTTAGTAGTGGTGATTTTATTGGGGGTTCTCGCTGCTATCAGTTTACCCACTATTTTCGGACAAATCGCCAAAGGTAGGCAAGCAGAAGCGCGCGGATCACTGGGATTAATCAATCGCGCCCAACAGGGTTATCGTTATGAAAAAGGGACTTTTGCTACTTTATCTGAACTAGCTCTGGAAGCTGCCACTATTTCCCTAACATTTTATGATATCAGCGAAGTGGGACCTCCCAATCCTTTTGGAGCCGCTTATCTAGCGAATGCTCGGGAGCCATTTGATAACGATATTAAAAATTATGCTGGAGCGGCTGGACAAACGGTAGCCGGGGCCTATACCAGTATTGTTTGTGAGGATAACACTCCTTTAGAAGATAATGTTTCTACCAGTAATTCCGCTGGTTTTCTTAACTGTGTTAATGGCGTTAGAATTAATTAAAATAAACCCAAAAATCTTTTATTTTTGTTGATAAGTAAATGGTTATAATTATGAAGGTCGTGATTTGTAGGTTAATTCACCGTAGGGTTAATTCATGAATTAACCCTACTTATTAAGGGGGGATAAAGGGAAGATCCCCCCGCCTATCGGCACCCCTCTTATCAAGGGTGGCAGGGGGGATCGAACCTAAAATCCATGTTTTAATTTAATTAAAACCAGCTACTTACGTTACTGATTATTGACTTTTGTTTGAAGATATGTTAGGCGTAAAAAAATCTCTCAATCTATCCTTACTTAAAACTCTTGGTTTAGTCGCCGTAATCGGTGGACTAATTATAGCTATTGTGGAAATGCAACAGGAAAAGGTGAAAACCTTGACTAAAGAAAAGTTATTAGAGAGAAATTATCGTCAAGAATCTAGTCGAGAAAATTCTCAGGTTCAGTTATTAAAAAATATACCTTCCTTTGGCTTCAATAATATGTTAGCCAATTGGTCAATGTTACAGTTTATACAATACTATGGTGATGGGGATGCTCGCAAGGAGACTGGTTACGGTTTAAGTCCCGATTTTATGGAAGTTGTCACCAAAAATGACCCCAAATTTGTCCGCGCATATTTGATGATGTCTGTCGCTTCTTCTCTCAATGCTGGTAAACCTGAAAAAACGGTTGAGATTATGAATAAAGGTTTATCAAAACTAACTCCTGATGTCACCGATGCCTATTTTATTTGGTTATATAAAGGAGTGGATGAACTATTATTTTTAGGTGATATTCCCGCGGCGAAAAAATCGAATCAAATGGCCGCCGATTGGGCGAAAATTGCCGGTAATGAATTTATCGAAAAATCCGCTAGGGGAACAGTAAAATTTTTAGAAACTAATCCCGATAGTCGCGCTCCCAGAGTCGGTGCTTGGATGTTAGTCTGGCTAAATAGTCAAGACGAAGAAACCCGCAGGTTAGCTAAGGAAAATATCGAAAAATTGGGCGGTAAATTGGTTGTGGTTAATAATCAAGTGATGGCAATTCCTCCCAAGGATTAGGGTTTGACCTATTTTTTATCCTGCCAAAACTTATGATTTAATAAACCATCAATATCATTGGAAAAAGGATAAACATCGGGAAAAATAGAGTCTAGATAATCCTCTTTCACCGCTTCTAAAGCTTCTCGATAACATTCTTCTAAAATCTCGATCATAAACCTTTGCAAACTAGGAGAATACTTAAATTCCTTCTTCAACTCCTTGCGAAAATTTCTAATTTCAATTTCCCATCCCCGATAACAATCGGGAAGAGCCACATAACAACGTTTTAATAAATGTTCTAATAAACGAGTTAAAAAATTATCGACTGCTTTGCGTTGACTTTTCCCCAAAGATTCCACCTCCTCGATCAAATTCTCTAAATCAACTTGAGATAAATCCCCAGATTTTAATTGCTTAACCGTTTTCTCTATCCACAAAGCAAAATCTTGATCATAAAGATTTTTTATTTTGGCTAAAGTCATAGTTTTTCTCCCTGTTAAACTTAAATTCATTTCTTGAAAATCGCGATAAATTCGGTTATTAAAGACTGATTATTTATTCGCCTTTTTGCATGAGTGCATGAGTAGAAAACGGGTTTCTCGGAGAAACCCGTTTTCTGTGCGTTACTTTAACTTTCCCAAAACTTATGGTTTAATAAACCATCAATATCCTTAGAAAAAGGACAAACATCGGGAAAAATAGCATCATATTCAATTCGCATATTTTCCAACGCTTCCTGATAACAATCATCACAAATATCGGTCAAAAAACTGCATAAACTAGGGGAATCTTTAAGGATATCTTTTGACTTCAATTGACAGCGTTTAATTGTTACTTCCCAACCTCGATAACAGTCAGACAAAAGAAGATAACGGCGTTTTAAACCGTGTTCAAATAATGTAATTAAACGGTTTTTTAGTTCCCTTTTATCTCGTCTTCCCAAAGATTCCACCTCCTCAATCAAATTCTCTAAATCAACCTGAGATAGATCCCCAGATTTTAATTGCTTAACCGTTTTCTCTATCCACAAAGCAAAATCTTGATCATAAAGATTTTTTATTTTGGCTAAAGTCATAGTTTTGACATCCTCTGTTGACTAATTACCTTTATTTTAACGAAACTTCGCCAATTCAGACTAAATCTGGTTATTAAAGACTGATTATTTATTCGCCTTTTTGCATGAGTGCATGAGTAGAAAACGGGTTTCTCCGAGAAACCCGTTTTCTGTGCGTTACTCAACGGATTGATGGGATGCCCCCAAAACCCAAAACTAACCAGCCACAAACCGCACCGATCGAGGGATAATATAACCTTGATATTGACAATGGCGACCGATGAAAATTTTAATTATGGGTGGAACCCGATTTATCGGTGTTTCTTTGACTAAAGTGTTAGTAGAACAGGGTCATGAGGTAGTATTATTCAATCGTGGCAATAAACCCGCTCCGGTTGCTGGAGTACGACAGATTCATGGCGATCGCACTGATCCAGGGCAACTAAAAGAAAAGCTTAAAAATGAGAGTTTTGAGGCAATTTTCGATAATAATGGCAGAGAATTAAGTGATACTCAGCCCCTCGTCGAGATTTTTAGGGACAGAATCGAGCATTTTGTCTATGTTAGCTCGGCGGGGGTTTATCTAAAATCCGACCAAATGCCCCATAAAGAAGGGGATAAACTAGATCCCAAAAGTCGCCACAAGGGAAAACACGAGACAGAAAACTATTTAAGCGAGATGGGTTTACCCTGGACTTCTATCCGTCCAGTTTATATCTACGGACCGGGCAACTATAATGACCTAGAAGCTTGGTTTTTTGACCGTTTGGTTCGTAATCGTCCTATTCCTGTACCTGGTCATGGGGAACATTTTACCCAATTTGGTCACGTTGTCGATCTGGCCCGAGCCATGGCCGCAGTATTGGGTAATTCTCAGGCTATTGGTCAAGTGTATAATATTTCAGGCGATCGCTATGTAACTTTTAACGGTTTAGCAAAAGCTTGCGCAGCAGCCATGGGAAAAAATGCCGAGGCAATCGAGATTGTTAACTATAACCCCAAAAAATTTGACTTCGGCAAAAAGAAACCTTTCCCCCTGCGGGTTCAACATTTCTACGCTGATATTAATAAAGCTACCCGGGAGTTAAACTGGCAACCTGAATATGATCTAGTCAGTGGTTTAACAGACTCCTTCCAGAATGATTATCTAGCTTCCGGTCGCGATCAGCAAGAAATAGACTTGGCGATCGATGACCAGATCTTGGCACAGCAATAAAATTAATTTTCTGGTGGAAGTGGGGAAGTGGGTAAGTGGGTAAGTGGGGGAATTTTAACTAAAACCCCAACACCCCAACACCCTAAAACCCTAACCCCTAAACTGATGCAGCCTTAAGTGGTTATTGGACATTCCACCAACCGAAGGCCGGACCGACAAAGCGAATAACCACCCAAACCCCGGCTAAAACTCCTATACCAATCCAAGCACCCCTAGTGGTTAGCTTGTAAGCTTGAGCTGCTTGACTTTTAGTAATCGGTAGCCAAGGCAGGATATTTTCTTCGTGTCCATACTTATCACCCAGGGCCGATTGACGACGTTTTGATTCACCCATACTACTGTCAATTATTAATACGACTTTCCATTAAGGTTTTTTTAGCTCCTTGATGACCTAAATTAAACTTATTATACCCTTTCATAGTAACAGGTGAGGATGTTGGGTTTCCTGAAAATCGATCGGTGCAGCGGTAGGAATTGCATTAGGGAACGCACCCTACCAGAACCTACGCATCCGCTGCAACTGCGTCTTAGAAGGTGATGAGCTAAAAGAAAAAGTACGGGCGAAGCATTCGGATAGAAAATCTACGGTTTCAGCGATAGGTTATTGCCCGAATGCTTCGCCCCTACAGGACGCAGGCCGATGAAGACACAAGGTTTTGAACGACGATTTTCTCAAAATCTTGCACCTGTTTTGCGAGAAAAGCCACAAAACCCTTACCTAGCCTAGATTTCACATTTATTCAGCAAATCCTATTTAGGGCTTGCTGAATAAATCTAAAAACCTTGCTTGGTAAGACAAAAAGTACCAGGTATGGGAATGATCAGAGGGAAAATTGAGGGTTTTTCTAGGTTCTGTGTGATAAATTTAACTTACAATAAGTACCTACGCGTGAGCTTTTGTCGAACGCTGATCTCACGGCCGAAGCCTACACCCAAGAAAAACTTTTTCAGCATACCCTATTTAATTTTGTCTTTATAAAGATTTTCAAGGCAACCCACATTTCATAGAAAAACAAGTTCCAAAAATAACCGTACTGTGGAAATCTTAATGCAAGAAGCATATCGGCAGCAAACATTGAGCGAATTTCACCTTTTGTACTCCATGCTGCTTGAATGTATCTGATTTGCTCTGCACCATGTAACCAATGACCAAGAATCATTCCCTGCTGAAATATTTTAGCTTGCAAGTACAGACCTAACAATCGATCTAAGTTCCAGAAAGGAATCCAAGTTAGCGATCCCAAAATTTGTGTAAAGCTCAATAAATCTTCAACTGCTTCTCGTGCAATATTCGTCTTCCAAACTCTATTAGTGAAATTCTCAGGATGTGGCCCTTTTTGATCCGTTCGCTTGCTATAAAACCATAAGGATATAAGCTTAAATTTATTGTTTAAAGGAGAAATAGGGATTTCTTGAAGAATTTCACTTTCAGCATACTCTTCTCTGTTATATTTTGTCTCAACAGCAGTCAGCTTGGCAATATCAGGTAGATCGTCCCATGAACGCTCAATCGACTTTGTATCTTGATAGTCTATGACTTTTTTGCATAAACGTAAACATATACTTCTAGGATATAGCTCAAAATACGATTTTACTATGTCAGTGATCTGTGGATGCAAAAAGTCATCATCGTCTAAGGCGATAACGTAGTCTCCCGATACATTCAATAAACCAGTCGCACGCTGTATTACCTCTCCTTTATAAGGACTTACAATGACTTTTATCCTCGAATCATTAAATTCTGGAATTACTCGCCCTGGGGGATACACTAATATGAATTCTACATCTCCTTGAATAGACCTAAGCTGCTCGAACCAGTAAGATGAGAAATTACCACGAGTTGGTGTAACGATAGATAAAAGCATTCTCTACTCTCTTCTCTTTAATTGATAGTATGCCTAAAATCGAGGGACATCTAACCGTTGATTATACAGAAACTTGACCTATAACAATCCTCAGAGCAAGGATATGGGGAAACTTTCGACATATTACCCCATTTTGTGGATTCCTGACAATCAGCCGAAATAACATCAGCTTTCCCCCAAGGTTGCAGCACCAATTGTTCAATCTGACTGCACTTCGTAACAAAAATTTACAACCCCATCATCAGCGATCGCACTCCCGTCTGTCGCTGTGCCTAGACGTTTTTAGATTATTATCATTTACTTTAATCAATGACCATGGTGTGTTCCCCAAAATTGATCGCTGCAGCGGTAGGACTCGCATGAGGGAACGCACCCTACCAGATCTGCACTACGTTTTTGGAGTAGTGCCATTCTTTTGCTTGCTCCTCACGAAGACTGCCTTATTTTTTCGCTGAATCTCGAATAAGTCAATAGCCTCGAACAGGCCACTCAACTTTGCATATCCGTAGTTGCGTGGGTCAAAAGATGTCTGATTTGCTATGTGTCCGCCAATCTCTGCCAAATTCGACCAACCATCATCGTCTAGAGTGCTAGAAACAGCGCCCCTCAATAAACTGATTAATTTGGTGTCTTGCTTCAACTCTTTACCAGTTTTCTTCACACTTGCAGAAACTTTGGAAGTCTCCTCAGAATTTACTGCTTGATCAATAGTTTCTAGGTATAAAAATGTTGAACACGCATAAACAAAAGGCAATGGTGTTTTCTTCTCGCCAAATCCATAGACTTTTAAGCCATTTGTCAAAATTCGCATCACTAAAGGAGTAAAGTCACAATCGCTCGACACGATTGCAAAAGCATCCAACTGTTGTGTATACAGCAAATCCATTGCATCAATAATCATTGCAGCATCAGTAGCATTTTTGCCCTTCGTATAGTCGAACTGTTGGACGGGGCGAATAGCGTATTCATGCAAACACTCCTCCCAGGCTTTCAGCGCAGGACTTTTCCAGTTTCCGTAAGCCTTACGAATATTGGCAACTCCATACTTTGCAATTTCAGAGACGATCGCCTCAATTTTTGATGCAGGGGCGTTGTCTGCATCAATCAGCAGCGCAATTTTTGATTCTGATTGCCGCATATTGCTCCAGGTGTGCTGATCACTTTAATTTTTGAACTCGAACAGACACTCTTCAAGTATGCCCCAACCGATAACCTAAGCCATCCAACTATTAATTATACAGAAACTTTCCGAATAACCAGAGTAAGGATATGGGAAAACTTTCGGCATATCACCCCGTTTTAGCGGAATTGCGGCGAACTTTTCCGTATATCAAACCCAGAAGCCTGTTAGCTAGATTAGCCTACTGCAAACAACCTCCTTTAGGCAGATTTCTGACAATCAGCCGAGATACAAAGAACTTTTCAGCGACCATAGCACCAATTATAATTCTTCGGGTAACTGAGCAGACTAACTAAAAGTGGCGATGGCGGAGCAAATTCTTTCTCTACTCTTGTACCTAATTCTCATTTTAACGACTTTTTGGTTTATTAGCCCCCAAAAAAAGCCCCGTAGTCATCCCGCCTATCATCTTGCTTGTTTACTAGAAGATGCTCCTGAAAGCTCTTTAAAGGGTCAATTTTATCCCCTGGCTACTCCCTTAGCTACCCCGATCGCCTGTACTGTTCCCCAGGTGTGGCGCAGTGTATATAGGCAGTCTCTGGCAAAACCGGATGTTAACTATTGGCAATGGCGCGGTATGCCCGAAAATGAGCAGTTTTGTCGGGAATTACGGGAATTATTGCAATTAAATCCGGCTAGAGGTTACGCTAAGGAAATTCTGGAAAGTCTCGCCTTGGGTCAAGATCCTTTTTATCATCTTTACTGGGATCTAAAAGCGATCGCTAATGGTAACTTTAACAATATCGGCACTAATAAACTAGCTGAGGGCAGATTTGCCCGGCGAGATTTGCGAACTCATCAGCAGATGCGGAGGGATTTTCGTCAATGGCATTTACAAGCTTGTCAACAGTTGGGAAAAGAGCGGGTTAAAGCGGTTTATCGGCTGTGTTATGGAGCAGATTGGTCATTAATCGCCCAAATTCTCTATCCTTCCCCTCGTTCCTTGGCCGTGATGATTATGGAGTCGCCTAATCCCGTTTGGTGGCGAGTTTTGGGGATTACTCCTTTTAGCACCACTAGCCGGATTGAGAATAATTATAAAACTCTCTTGTGTTATTGGCATCCCGATCGCAATTCCCATCCCAATGCTACAGAAATCACTGCCCATCTTAATCGCGCCTACGATTGTTATCAAGGTTTTCAGGAGATGAGCAGCCAAGATAATGCACCTTTGTGGACGAAAATCCGTCGCTGGATTCCTTAGACTTGACTCTAGTTTTTCCCTTGACTTTTTCCTTAACGAAAGAATGTTAGTCTAGGAACAATCTAGGACCACGCTTGCACTCTCAGGGTAATGAATCTAGTGCTTTTAAACAATCGCTACCAAATTGTTAGTATCCTTGCTAGGGGGGGATTTGGGGAAACTTATATCGCTATCGATACGAATATGCCTTCTCAACGGCGCTGTGTGATTAAAAAATTGCAGCCAGCTGTTCAAAGTGAGGGGATGCCAGAATGGTTAAAAGAACGTTTTCAGAAAGAAGCAAGCGTTTTAGAGGAATTGGGGGAACAAAATCGCCAAATACCCCGTTTATACGGTTATTTTGCCCAAGATAATCATTTCTATCTGGTGCAGGAGTGGATTGAAGGGGAGACGCTAACCCAAAAACAGCAACGACAGGGAAATTTATCCTCTTCAGCAGTGCAGACGATTTTGGAGAATTTACTGCCTGTTCTCGATTTTATTCACAGTCGCCGCATTATTCACCGGGATGTGAAACCCGATAATATTATCTTAAGAAATAGTGATAATTTGCCCATTTTAATCGATTTTGGGGTAATGAAAGAGGCAGTCGCCACCTTACTCGATCCTACGGGAAAAAGTGCCTATTCGATCGCCCTTGGCACCCCCGGCTATATGGCTTCAGAACAGGCTGCCGGAAGACCAGTCTTTTCTAGTGACCTTTATAGCCTAGGCTTAACGGCGATTTTTTTATTAACGGGAAAAACTCCCCAATATCTAGAAACTGACTCGCGCACGGGGGAAATTCTCTGGCGACAGGAGGCAGAAAATGTTAATCCTAATTTAGCTATGGTAATCGATCGAGCGATCCGTTTTCATCCCCGCGATCGGTTTGCCACTGCTAGGGAAATGTTAGCAGCTTTGGCAGAAATATCGCCGGATTTGTCCACCCAACCGACTATCGCGGTTTCCCCCCATAGTCCCCGATTAAAGTCCTCTACACCCCCAAAACCAACCGTCTCCCCCACTATGGTTATTCAAACCAATTCTGGAAAAAAAAAGAATCCTTGGCCGTGGATTTTGCTGATTTTTGCGGTGACAATTGGAGCTTTTGCCCTAGGATATCGGGGATTTATGGCTCTTTTACCCAAAAATGAGGAAATTAAACCATCACCAACCCTCGAACCTTCTCCTAGTCCTGAAATCATTCCTCCTCCCTCCCAAGATTTTCCCCCTATCCGACGACCTTCCCCCCGACGGACTCCCATTTATTCCCCGACTCCGACTGCATCCCCGACTCCTACCCCAGAGGTGATTCCTACTCCAGAAGCGATTCCAGAATTAACTCCTAGTCCTACCCCAGAAGAAGTAATTCCTATTCCTGTTCCCCTTCCTGAAACAGATCCGAGTCCTCAAGTTTCTCCCCTTCCTTCTCCTTCCCCCTCTCCTTCCCCTGTTCCAGAGGTGATTAATCCCCCGGTTAATGAGGATAAAATTGAACCGATCGCTCCTCCAGTTTTATCACCTTCTCCTCTTCCCGCGGTGGAAAATAGTAATTAAGAGACTGCTTGCAAAAGTCTGGCAAGGGGAAGATGATAATTTTCTCTTAAACTTTTCCCCTTTTACCTATAATTGAATTAGTTGCCAGAAGGCATACTTTCATTCTATTAGTTAATCTAAAAAGTCCCCAAAAATATGATAACTTCCACTTCAGTAAAAAACAACGACGATGTTAACACCTTAAATGCGGATATTAGGGAAGTTTTATTAGAGGCTTTGCCGATAATTTCTCCTGAATTACAACTAGAAATTGCTAACTTAGTTCAACAAATTCATCATCTGAATTATTTGATTTATAAAAAAAGTAATAGCTGGAAAATTGGTTGGTTTGTTTTTAATAATGATCCAACTAAATTTATTTTGTTATTAGAGGAAATTAAATATATATTGCTCATGGCAAAAACCAACAAAGTCGGAGTTGATGCTATTCGAGAATTCAGAATTAATCTAGAAAGAGAAATTAATAATAGTCGCTATTTTTTATGGGGACATATTTTAAATGGGTTTACCTGTATTTATTCTGTAAGATCAGTCCCATTCAAAATATTTTTAGGTTTATCTTTTACAACTTTTTTATCTATTGTTGCTCTCAAGTTTTCTGTTCAAGAAATTTACAGATTTGATGACAATTTACACCAGAAGTATGCTCAAGAGGAGACTCTTATTTCAAAACCATTACCTAGAGCAAACTCCCCAGTACCGATTCCTTCTAGTAGTCATTCAGAACATTTAAAATCATCGAGTGATACGATAAATCCTAATCGGAATATAATTTATGCTTTAGTTTATTCGGCAACAGCAGGAGTGTTGGGAAGTGTTGCGAGTATTTTACTCAGAATTATCGACTTTACAGACCAAAAATATGACGATCCCCTCGTCCCTCTTTTTATTGGTTTGTTTAGACCCTTAATTGGTCTAATTTTCGGTATTTTTGTTTTTAGTTTAATCAGCTCAGGTACGTTGATTAAAATTGATTTTATGATTCCCCAGGATCAAAATTCTTCTAGTTTAATAACAAACCAAGCTCGTCAGAATTTATTTATCTTTTCCTGTGCTTTTTTAGTGGGATTTAGTGAAAGATTTGCCTCAGATTTAGTTAAAAAAACTGAATCTGGATTAATTGAAAAAGAAAAATAATGTTATTGGCTAAATTATACGGACTTTTGCGGATTCAAGACATACAATAACAGCAGTGGTCAAAATAATTGCGGAGATCAAGAAAAGTGGGAAAGCCTCCTATCTGGAGTTTATACCAAATCCGGTTATTAAAGACTGATTATTTATTCCTCCTTTTGCCTCAGCCGAACGGGTGTGGGGTTTTACAGATTTTCAGGTGGTCAATTACCTAATTTTCAGGGAAAAAATGCCTAAATCTTCCCCCCCGCTCACTCCCAGTACTGGCACTTTTTGATTTTAAAAAAGCCTAAAAATATTATCCAACAAAGTTTTTAGATTTTTTCAGCCAACTCTAGTTAAGAGTTTACAAGCTTTTAATTATATTAGGTCGAGGTCTATTTTAGTTCTGGTTCGGATTGGGGCGTTGTATCATTTCCACAACATTTTTGATACCTTGGATAAAAGTTTGAAAACTACGGGATTTATTTTCAGTTAGGGAAAGATGGGGGGCAATCTGTTTAGAGTGGGTTCCTGCATAATACTCTTTCACTAGCTTTTTTAATTCTTGTTTGGCCGAGTTAAGCAAGTCCGGTTCTCTGTATTTACTTTTATTTTGTTTTTGGCTGAGACTATTTAAATTATACGCCTTGACCACCGCTGCTAAATCTCCCAGAAACCAAGATTCTAATTCATGGCAAATAATCCGAATTAAGACTTGAGCATCACTGGCATTTTGACAAATTTTCCCTAGTTCCTTTTTGAGTTCTTGACAATCGTGGGAGTCCTGATCATGGACAATAATAAATTTGGTATTGGGACTAGATTTATTGAAAGCTTTGAGTTTTATAGGAATAGATTTGGCTAGGTCTTGTTTACCTTGATGAATGATACATATATAGCTTATTTCTGGGGGAATAAGTTTAGGCAAAAGTTCTTCTAACACATTTTTTATAGATGACTCTTCTAGCAAAAATACGATATCATAGTTCATTAGGGTTCTACTCCTTTAAACCAACCTTGATTCCAAAGATAGCCGGGTAAATCGCCTTCCGCTACTAAGTTTTTGAGGATTTCGCTATCGGCAGCCCTATGGATTTGGGTAATACCTTGGGATTTAATTAGCCAGAAAATACTAGCTAGTGGAACCGCATTGATAAAATCGGGGGAGTGGCTAGAAACAAATACCTGACCCCCCCGGTCGCTATAGTGGGCGAATTCTTCGGCTAGTTCTTTTAATAAAGTAGGATAAAGTTGGTTTTCCGGTTCTTCGACACAGAGTAGGGGATGAGGATTGGGATCGAATAGTAATATTAAATAAGCGAACATTTTCATAGTCCCGTCAGAAACATAGCGATCAATAAAAGGGTCTTTAAAGGCCTGATCTTGAAAACGTAAAATCAAGCGACCGTCTTCGGTTTCTTTGGCTTCCACAGAGGAAATACCCGGAACTCGTTGTTTCATTTTTTCGAGAATTTGCTGAAAAATTTCGGGATATTGTTGATAAATGTATTGAGCGACTGTAGCTATATTGTCGCCGGTGGTGGATAAGTGTTCAGCATAAGATATTTCTTTACTTCCTCTAGCTTCGCTAATATGAAAGTCAGAAACGTGCCAATTTTCAATCAGAGAACGAAAGGCTGTAGCGGCTTTAAAACGTTGAAATTGTCCTAATCCTTTGATTGCTAGTATATCGTTAGATTCTAGCTGTTGTTCTTCTCGATCGAGTTCTTTATCTGGTTTACTAAAATCTTCTTCGTTGGTGATAGCATATCCTTGACCAAGTTGAAAATCTAAAAAATGAAAAGGTTTACCGTGTTCACCCCGTTTATAGCGAAGTATTTCGCGTTTGATAACGGGGCGATTATTGTTTTGTCCAATTATGATTTGATAAGTAACCAGACGTTCTGTATCTAAGATTTTCATGCGAAATTGCAGCTCGATTTCAATATCTTCCTGTTCCTGACCTCTAGTGATAATTTCTCTATAACCGCCGCGAATTTGTAAGGCTTGGCGAATGTTGTTTTTGAGGGCATCTCGCAGAAAACCAAAAATATCAAATAGAGTAGATTTTCCCGTGCCGTTAGCTCCAATAATCACACAAAAAGGGGGGATATTTCTTATGTGTATATTTTTAAACATACGATAGTTTTTTATTTTAATAGAAACAATTTTCATGATATAATCGAGTCATTATAGTTTTTTTGATTATACGATTGATCAGCTGAAGATTGATCAATTAGTCAAAAAAGCCAGAGATTAGGCTCTCTGGGAAATTGGGGGATAAATCAGCTAGAAACTAGAGAGGCAAGCTCAACCGACTGAGGAAGGGACAAGAAACCAGACTCAACACAAGTTGCCCAAAATAGCGTAAATTGTCTATAAATTTGTTCAACGACTTAAATTAATACAAATGTTCGACTGTATTATCATCGGTGCGGGACCAGCAGGAGCGACGGCGGGTTATCATCTAGCTAAAAAGGGACGATCGATCCTAATTCTCGATAAAGTTAAATTACCCCGTTATAAACCCTGTGGTGGGGGGGTATCCCCGGCAATTAAGCAGTGGTTTGATTTTGACTTTACCCCCGTGATCGAGAATACCGTCACGCAAGTACAGTTTACTTGGAAACAGGGGGATGCCGTCACCACTAAGTTAAATATGCTAGAACCGATGTGGATGGTACAAAGGGATCGTTTCGATGATTTTTTAGGTCAACAGGCGATCGCAGTCGGGGCAACTATCCAAGATAACAGCGAAGTTACCCAGATCAAATTCGTTCAGGATCACTGGCAAGTTACCACATCCCAAGGAACATTTTCAGGCAAATATCTGATTGCTGCCGATGGTGTTAGGGGCAATACCAGTCGCTGGTTGGGATTACCGGCAAAAAACGAAGCGATCGGAGCTACTCTCGAAATTACTAACGCAGAAGCGACTATTCCACCCCAAAAAGCTTTTTTTGATTTTGGTTCCCTAAAAAATGGCTATATCTGGGCTTTTCCCAAGTCTAATGGTTACACAATTAGTGGTGCTTGTTTTAAGGGCAGCATCAAATCCGAGGATCTGAAAAAACAACTGTTAAATTATGCCCGTCAAAAGGGCTGGAATTTAGAAAATTATCGCTATAGTGATTATACTTTAGCCCTTTGGAACGGAAATCAACCGCTACACGCCCAAAATGCCCTAATTACAGGGGAAGCGGCGGGGATTCTCGATCCGCTCATCGGTGAGGGTATCCGTCCGGCAATTTTGACGGGAGTTAAGGCAGCCTCGGCGATCGATCGAGCTTTAGCTGGAGATAATCAGGCTTTAGCAGGCTATAGTCGGATAATTCGGGAAGAATGGGGGGAAGATATGGTTTTAGCGGCTAAATTAGCTGGTGTATTCTATCAATTTACCCAAATTGCCTACAATGTCGCCGTTAAAAGGCCGATCGCCGGTCAACTGATGGGACGTATTCTTGTGGGAGATTTAAAATACCGGGATGTTACGGAACAAGCGATGCGACAATTGAAAAAGCTTTTACTGCCCGGATTCGGTTGGTGATAACACCTCGCGCACCAGGGTGGGGGTGACTCGATCGCTAATGGTGACTTGGCCGATTGCCGTTGGTAAAATAAATCTCACCTTGCCATCTTTAACCTTTTTATCGGCAGTAAGAGCATTAACCATCTCATCGGCATTTAAAGGCGGAATATGGGTTTCTAAAGCGGCTTTTTCGATTAAATCGGTTTGACGCTGATTTTCCTCGGCAGTCCACATTCCCAGTTTAACAGCGATCGCACCCGCCGCCACCATCCCCATGGCCACCGCTTCCCCGTGGTTAACGCTAGTATATCCCGTTAAACTTTCAATGCCGTGGGCGATCGTGTGACCATAGTTTAAGATCGCCCGCAAACCCGCTTCTTTTTCGTCTGTGCATACCACATCTGCTTTAGCTTGGCAAGACTTTGTAATAATTGTTTGCAATAGCTCGCCATCGATCTGAGAAAAACTGGCTAAATTGTCCGAGTCTTCTAACTGTTGAAATAACTCAGCATCCCAAATTACACCATATTTAATCACTTCTGCCATTCCTGCCCGAAATTCTCGCACGGGTAGGGTTTTAAGCACGTTAGGATCGATCAGAACTAATTTCGGTTGATAAAACGCCCCGATCAGATTTTTGCCCTGGGGATGATTAACACCAGTTTTACCCCCGATGGAAGCATCTACCATGGCTAACAGGGTGGTGGGAACCTGGACAAAATTAATGCCCCGTAACCATGTGGCTGCCGCAAATCCCGTCATATCCCCGATCACACCACCACCGAGGGCAACCATAGTCGAGGAACGTTCCAACCGGTGAGCGAGGGCGGTATCATAAACTTGGGCGATCGAATCGAGGGTTTTATAATTTTCGCCGGCGGGGATCAGATGTGTAAAAACGGCAAATCCCGCTTTTTCTAGGGAATTAACGGCTATCTGCCCGTAATAGTCAAAAATTTCGGGATTAGAAACCAATAAAACCTTTTTACCTAAGTTTAACCGGCTCATTTCTGCACCGAGATTAGCTAAACTGCCCTTCTCGATCAGAATATTATAGGAGCGATCGGGTAAATTAACGGGAATACAAATAGTCATAGGGTGTGGGGAAGTGGGGAAGTGGGGTGTGACCCCCCAACCCCCCCCGACATCGGGGGGGGCAGGTGGGGTGTGGGGTGATGTTTCAGTAAACAGTGATCAGTAAACAGTAAACAGTAATCAGTAAACAGTGATCAGTAAACAGTGAAAAGACAGTGGGAAACTGCCATTTAATGCTGCTCACTTAATACATACTGCTCACTGAAAACTTAAATCTGATAACTGATAACTGATAACTGATAACTGATAACTGATAACTGAGTCGGTTATTGACGCAGCTTAGTCAACTCTAAGAGCAGACGACAGGATAAAAAACAGATAAAGCTCTCTCCCAGAAAGAGACTTAAGCTCCAACTGTCAGCGAGCAAGTCTGTGGATAATTGTAGGGGAACTAGGCCGCGGACTAGGGCAAAAGCTGCCACTGTACCATCTTTAAGATGGGGATTATCATCGTTGCGGACGACATAACGATAGGTGACACCAAAGAGAAATCCGCTAATTATCGCCCCGGATATCTTGACAAAAACGCCAATTAATGTGATCGATTCCCCTAAAAATAGTCGATCAACAGTTAAAAATAGCAGATAGGGAACCAGGAAAGCCAGCGCCGAGATACTCCCCACCTGTATGGATTCGATTCTTTCCTTGAGCGTAATTTGCACGATCGCCTCTCTAAAACGGAGTCACTGATGGAGTATTATCGAAAATTTGGGTTGAAAACCTCGCCCTTTAGGGCGACTTTATGTTAGCATTAAATTGAGTCGTTGACTTTGGGAACGCAGGAAACAAGCGACACTTCGTAATCCCTAAATCTCTAACCATCACTGGTACAAAGCTTTCATCCTAAGTCCACATGGTAAGAGCGAAAAACAATTAAATACTGTGGGACACACAGAAATTTACGCTTGGGGAGTAGTCTTTAAGAGTGCTTACCTTGTAGGTGTAGTCGGACTAGACATGAAACTGTAAGACCAAAATTAGCTTTGCTAGTAGCGGCAAGATTCAGCCCAAGAATCTCCGCACTTTTAGGGCGGAGAGTGTCAACTTCTAAGTATTTCGTTTAACAAAGGCAATTATGGATATTTTGACACTTGGTTGGGTTAGCATTCTCGCCCTGTTCACTTGGTCGATCGCCATGGTGGTTTGGGGTCGTAACGGTTTCTAGGTAATCTATAGATACCATGGAAACATCTTTGATTCTCAACACTCTCTTTCTTGTCGCCTTAATTCTCCTCGTTATCGTCAGTGGTGGCATTCTCTACCTGACGACTACAGAATGGCGCGATCGCCGTCGTCAAGATGGCGATAAAAAATTAGGAAAATAATCCCGAACAGGTGTACTTAATTGCGCCTGTTTTTTTTTTACCATGATTAAAATACTGCACTTATCGGATATTCACATGGGGAGCGGTTTTTCCCATGGGCGTTTAAATCCAAAAACGGGATTAAACACGCGTTTAGAGGATTTTATGGGCAGTTTGAGCCTCTGTATCGATCGGGCTATTGCCTCCCCTGTGGATCTAGTGCTTTTTGGGGGAGATGCCTTTCCCGATGCCACTCCTCCTCCTTTTGTTCACGAAGCTTTTGCCAGTCAATTCCGTCGTCTTGCCGATGCTAATATCCCGACGGTGTTATTAGTGGGTAATCACGATCAACATTCTCAGGGTAATGGCGGTGTGAGTCTTTCTATCTATCGTACCCTAGCGGTGCCGGGGTTTATTGTTGGCGATCGCTTGACCACCCATCGCATCACCACCCGCAACGGCGATATCCAAGTAATTACTTTACCCTGGTTAACCCGCGCCACTCTCTTAACCCGTCCCGAAACCGAGGGTTTATCCTTGAGTGGGGTAAATGAATTATTAATTAACCGTTTGGAACCGGTTTTAGAAGGAGAAATTCGCCAATTAGATACAAGTGTACCAACAGTTTTATTAGCTCATTTAATGGCTGATCGAGCTAGTTTAGGAGCAGAAAGATTTTTAGCGGTTGGTAAAGGGTTTACTGTGCCTTTATCGTTGCTAAATCGTCCACAATTCGAGTATGTTGCCCTCGGTCATGTTCACAAACACCAAAATCTTAATCCTAGCAATGATCCGCCTATTGTCTATCCGGGCAGCATCGATCGAGTGGATTTTAGCGAGGAAAAAGAAGATAAGGGCTATGTTTTAATAGAAGTGGCTAAAGGAGAGGTTAAATGGGAATTTTGTCCTTTACCTGTGCGTACTTTCCGTTCCATCGAAGTGGATGTTTCTGAGGCAGAAAACCCTCAAAAAGAATTGCTAAAAGCTCTCAAAAAACACGATATTCGGGAAGCAGTTATCCGCTTAGTTTATAAAATTCGCAGTGAGCAATTAGAACTGATCAACACCAATCAGCTTGACGAAGCCTTAAAAACTGCCCATAGTTATAGTATTCGGGCTGAGTTAATTAGTCAATTAACCCGTCCCCGTTTACCGGAATTAGGGGTGGGTAATCAATTAGACCCGATGGAAGCGTTAAAAGCTTATATCGATAATAAGGAAGATTTGCGCGATATTGTTGATGATATGTTAGAGGCAGCCCAGTTTTTATTAAATCAACAGCCAGAAATTTGGCTAGAGGAAGAAACCTCGATTTAACTATCAGTTATCAGTTATCAGTTATCAGTTATCAGTTATCAGTTATCAGTTATCAGTTATCAGTTATCAGTTATCAGTTATCAGTTATCAGTTATCTGTTTACTGATCACTGAAAAAAAGCTCCCCACTCCCCACTTCATAAATTATAAATTATGAATTATAAATTATAATTTATAATTCATAATTTCCCTATCCCTCTTTAAACCAGCCATGAGTTTATGTCTTAATCCCGATTGTTTATATAACAATGACCCTACAGATAAATTCTGTCAAAAATGTCGCTTCCAATTATTACTAAAAGATCGTTATCGTGCCATAAAATTAATTGGTCAAGGAGGTTTTGGTAAAACTTTTCAAGCAATTGATGAGGATAAACCTTCTCAACCCTATTGTGTGATTAAACAATTTTTTCCTAGCGCTCAAGGTAGTAATGCTCTCAAGAAAGCTGCGGAATTATTTAAAGAAGAAGCGGTTAGTTTAGATAATCTCGGTCAACACCCACAAATTCCCTCCCTCTATGCCTATTTTACTGGCAATGATGGACGACAATATCTTGTGCAAGAATATATTGAGGGACAAAATCTAGAACAAGAATTACAAAGCGAGGGAGTTTTCAATGAAGAAAAGATCAAACATCTTTTATTAGAAATTTTGCCAATTCTTGATTTTATCCATGCAAAAAGAGTTATTCATCGAGATATTAAGCCAGCTAATATAATTAGGAGAACCAGCGATAATAAAATAATTTTAGTGGATTTTGGTGCCTCTAAATTTATGACCATTGCTAATCTTTCCCTAACAGGAACAGTGATCGGTTCTGCGGGATATATCTCCCCAGAACAAAGCAATGGCAAAGCAATTAATAGCAGTGATTTATATAGTTTGGGAGTCACTTGTATCTATTTATTAACGGGAGTATCTCCCTTTGAATTATTCGATGTGAGTGAACATGAATGGGTATGGAGAAAGCACCTGATTAATAATTCTGTTAGTGTTGAATTAGGGGAAATTCTAGATAAATTAATTGAATTTGGCACTAAAAAACGTTATCAATCAGCGGGAGAAGTCCTGCAAGAGTTAGCGGTAAAATTAGCGGTAGTGATTCCGCCAAAACCCCGGTCACAGAACACAATTCAAGAAACGATTTTGTCAGTTTTTTCCCCGACAACCAGCAAAGAAATTAACCTCAAAAGTGCTAGGGGAATTGATTACACTAATCTGCGGGATTTATTAGCGCAAGAAAAATGGCAAGAAGCCGATCAAGAAACGGCTAATCTATTCTTAAAAGTTGCCGATCGAACTAAAGAAAAATATCTTAAGATAGAAGACATAGATAACTTTCCCTGTGAAGATTTAGCCACTATCAATCAACTCTGGTTAAAATATAGTCAGAGAAAATTTGGTATATCTGTTCAGAAAAGAATCTATGAAAGTTTGGGAGGAAGCAGCAATTATGATCAACAAAAGTGGAATAACTTTGGTTCAAAAGTCGGTTGGCGAGTTAATAACAAGTGGTTATACTACGATCAAATTACTTTCTCTCTCAAAGCAACCTCCGGACATCTTCCCACCCTTGTGTGGGGTGTAGGTGGTGGCATAATTCTTTTTTCTCGTCTGGAAACCTGTACGATGGACGGAGTTTCCAGCAGGGGATAAATTGACTTAAAAACTTTTCTGGAGAATTAAACAATTTCTGCCCTCGTCAGTGCGGATATATTGTAAACTATCAGTAAGAGAACGCATGAAAAGTAATCCTCGATCGCTTTCCATTTCCAAAGGTGGGAGAGGGTGTTGTTCTAGAAAATCAAGTTTTGCTTGCAGATCAAAAGGTTGACCGTGATCCCATATTCTTACTTCTAGAGAATGGGACGAAAAAGTTAATTCTAGATCGATGAGTGTAGTTGCTGGTAAATTTTTGTGAGCATAACGGACAGTATTAGTAAATCCTTCTGCTAAGGCCACCTTACACTGCCAAAGCACCGACTCAGGTAAAAAAGAGCGACCGTGGGATTCAAACCATTTTAGGACTGGGATTAAAGCTGCCAATTCCGTCCGGACTTGTAGATGGAATTGGAGGGGGAAAGAAGGGGAATTTAAGAGTTCAGAAGGCGCCACTGTTTTTTTGAAAGAGAATCAAAATTGTTTTAAAAATCAGTTGTAGGTCGTAGCCTAAACTCCAATTTTCTTGATAGCGCAAATCGAGTTGAATTACTTCTTCAAAATTACGCACCTGAGAGCGACCATTCACCTGCCATTCTCCCGTCATACCGGGTTTTACATCTAAACGTTGCCACTGGGGGACATCGTAGCGTTCCACCTCATCGGGGGTGGGAGGACGAGTGCCAACAAGACTCATTTCACCAATGATCACATTCCAAAACTGGGGCAATTCGTCTAAACTGGTACGACGTAAAAATTTTCCTACCCGGGTAATCCGGGGATCATTTTTATTCTTAAAAAAAGCTCCCTGCGCTTGATTAGGGATTTTATCCTTGAGTGTTTCTGCATCCACACACATGGAACGAAACTTGAGAATTTTAAATTCCTTTCCCAACCAACCGCAGCGGGTTTGACTAAAAAAAATCGGACCTGGACTGTCTAACTTAATAGCGATGGCAATGGGGGCAAAAATAAGCCCCGTGATTAATAAACCCACGATCCCACCAACAATGTCAAGACCGCGCTTTAACCAACTGCGAATCGAGGGATGGGTTTCTGGTAGATGGTTTTCAGGGGTAGTAAGGCCGTTTTCTTGGGGTGCTAGGGGGGGGGTTTGGAAGGTGAATAATTGATCTAGTCCCGTAATCGATAAAACCCCCATCACTGGGGGATGAACGTTAGCCAGCACTAACTCGATATTTTTTGACCTGGCCGCTTTGAGATTATGTACTAAGGAACCCACACCACTACTATCCATAAATTGAGTGGCATTGAGATCGAGAATGACTTTTTCGGGAGTGGGTGTTTGGGCGATGAGATGGTGAAAGATATCTTTAAACTGTAATGCTTCCAGAACAGTCAAGCGATCAGGCATCCGCAAAACCGGATACTCCATCGGAATGATCAGAAAACGTGTTTCAGGAATTGGGGAAGTCATCGACACAACGAGGTGGTTTGATGGATGAACAAGGCCTGATGACCTACCTAATGTTTACTACACTTTTCCCCAAATACCAATGGGCAATGTCAGAGATTACCTGTGATCATCGGCTAACGAATCTCACCTAGGGGTGGACGGCCTTGGGTTTGGGACTTCGCTTTGGCAGCACTCTTCCTCAGCCCATCTAAACGGGTCTCATAACGCTTACGCAGACGACGGTTAGGTGTTTGTTCAATTAGGGTTTTAAAGGCACTGCCTAGGCTCTTGTAGGCGTTAGGGAGAGAATAACCGAAACGGGTAGCCAAGGCGATCGCTTTTTCATCAGCTTCGAGCGCTTCTTTGAGAATTTTATCACCGTTATTTTTGCGCCAGAGACGATAGCCGGAAATACCACATAATCCCATGGCCAAAAGCAATAATAACCCGTCCTGTACCCATAATTCCCCCACCGCACCACCTAGACCAATGGCGAGGGCGGCCATTTCCCAGCCTTCCCGGGGAATACTATCATTTTGAATCCTAGCCACTTCATGCCAAAAGAGCAAATTACGCTGATCAATGGCTAAATTTTCCCATTTTGCCAAATCTATCTGAATTTCTACCTCATCTCTGCCAATTTCTTCACAACGGATCAGGGGGGGGTTAACCTCTGTGGAACCTTCTACCGTTACCCAACTTTGTAATTCTGGAGGCAGTAGGGTTTTTAGTCGCCGAAGTTCGCTCATTTCGGCTCGTGCAGAGGAGGCCGCATAAGATGTCATAGATTTTTTACCTGTTCTCTACCAATGACGATAAATTCTATTTTGAATCATAGCGGTCTTTTTTGTGATCTTGGCAGCTTTGGGCAGTAGGGCGCATTTTCGGTTGTCAGTAACTGGTAAGTAGTTAGGTGTTAAAAACTGTCAAATACCCCCTTTATTGAGGGGAGCAGGGGGGATCGAACCTAAAATCCATCTTCAATTCAATTATGACACTAAATCCAGTTATTAAAAACTGATTATTTAGGCTCTTCGGGAATTGTTATGCAAATAATTAACTTAAAATAAAATTCGATGAGATAACCTATACCCCAAAATAGCTAAAACCTATACAGGAAAAGACTTAAGACACAAACTGGTTAATGCTAAAAGATAGACAATTGAGTTAAAATTTGATATAATAGCCAAAAACTAGAGGCTCTTCGGGAATCGTTATGCAAATAATTAACTTAAAATAAAATTCGATGAGAGCAACTACGCTCAAAAGTAGCTGAAATTCATACAGGAAAGGACTTAAGGCACAAATAAATTAATATCAAAAGATAGACAATCGAGTTAAAATTTGATATAATAGCCAAAAACCAGAGTATTTTACTTAAGTACCTAAGCAAAATTAATTACACATATCTAACCCCGCTCTTGCCTCTTGCCTCTTGACTCTTGCCTATCTTCACTAGGAAATTAATTTTGCACGACTACTTATGATACTTGACAAATTTTTGAACCTAGAAGGAACCTCTATTCAAGGCTATCTACACCTAGAAAATATCGGTATAGTTTGACCAGTCGAATCGAAAAATCAAAAAGCAATCTGTCCTCGTTGTGGGTTAGAGAGCGATAAACTCCACCAAAATCATCGACATTTAGTCAAAGATTTACCAATCTCAGGACAACCAGTGTACCTACAGGTTAATCGTCGTCAATTTAAGTGCGATAATTGTCGAAAACCCTTTAGTGAAGAGTTAGATTTTGTCGCCAGTAAACGAACCTATACGAAAAGACTAGCCGAAAATATACTAGAACAATTAAAAGAAGGAGATATTTTAAATGTTAGTCGAAGAAATGACGTAAC
>VYKP01000097.1_pt1 | contig 48702 bp, 39 predicted proteins | sample 5114551 | NCBI WGS metagenome assembly VYKP01 (sample SAMN12291777, study PRJNA351875) | freshwater metagenome | isolation source: freshwater lake | place: USA: Michigan, Baseline Lake | collected 2013-08-09
AGGAACTTCACCTAAGCGAGCTTGCAAAACTGTTTTGACAAAATCACGAGCATTTTCTAACGCCCCAATTTCCTTACCAATTTCCTTGCCAATTTCCTTGCCAATTTCCTTACCTATTTCCTTACCTATTTCCTTGCCAATTTCTTTACCGCGTTCGATTCCTCGTAACTCCATATTACTTACTAAAGGCATGGTTCTTTCCTCCTCAAATTGTTTAATTTTACTCTCTAAACTTGACTGTAATTCAGGGGATAAAGTCATCATATTGTCGATGATCTCAAACAGTTTAATTATCTGTTCCCTCTCGAACTCCTTTTCATATAATCCCCTGATTAACCTCCACTTCCACTGTTCCCGTTCTGGCAGCTTCCCATTCCCAGTAGTCGCTTTTGTTTTCAGGTGTGCCATGACTATTATAGCAAAGGGATTGCTACTTGCTTCCAATTAGTCACTGATAACTGATAACTGATAACTGAATAGAGTTTGTCAGCGAAACGTTTTTTTATCTTTGCTGAAGCGGTAATCCGTTTGAGTTCTTTTTCTAGGGATTCGGGAATTTTTGTCCAATCAATTAGTTGGTGAACTTCGGGAAAAAAGAAGTATAAAAACGCTTCAAAATACTCGGTTAATGCTTCTTTCCAGGGTTCATCATAATTGGCGGTTGTTGGGTTCATGGCAAGTCGCTACCAATCGGAAAGTTAGGCACTCATCTAAATCTATTATTCCCCATAAATATCATCAATGCTACTTGTCGTCACAAAACTTCCCATTAGAGCAACCTAAATCTACATCTTTGTTCTAACATTTATTGGTAAAACTATATAATGCCCTCAAATTGCCGGGGGAGGAGCTACCTAAACCGGGGAAGATATCCTTAAGTAGTCGTGCAAAATTAATTTCCTAGTAAAGATAGGCAAAAGGCAAGAGGCAAAAGGCAAGAGGGGGTTAGATATGTGTAATTAATTTTGCTTAGGTACTTAACTAAAAAAGGCGTTGACATGATTTTTTCCTGAATAATAGGGCGAAAATTAAACAGTTAAGACCCTAAAGAAGGCACCATCCAAACCGATTGACTGCCATCGAGGTCGGTATCCGGTCCAATTAGCGCTGGGTTGCGGTAGCCCGGCAGCACGGAGACAGCGAAAACCTCCTCCACGCCGCTATTAAACCAAAAAGTTGCCACCAGTTGACTGGTAGCTAGATTGACAATAGCCAACCCGCAGCGCAATTGATTACGCCGCTCATCCAGGGGTAAACCGCCAAAAATCGCCGTTTCCCGCACTTGGGACAACCCGACAAAGGCGTGACCTTCCCAACAGTCTAAACCCCGGGTAAAACCGGGCAATTCCGCGATGATTTCTGTGCTACCAGTTTGGGGATGCCAACGGTTCAAGGTTCCATAACCGGAATTGAGAAAATAGAGATTACCCTGGTAAAGACGGGGAGAATGGGGCATGGCTAAACCCCGCAGAATCACCTCTCCCCTCGGCACATCAATTAAGCATCCCCCTTGGGCCTTATTCTCTCGCCAGAGGCTTTCCTTGTTGGTTTCCCCCAATGCCGTTACATATACGGGAGTGCCGCTATTTTCAGCCATAGCCAAGCCATTGAGGTGACATCGGTCTCCCAAGGCTAACTCGGTAATAAAGGGCGGTTTCCACTGGGGGAGAAAACTCCAATTTCCTTCGATGGTTGCCAGACAGTTAAATAGGGTATTGACCACCCAAAGGCGATTACTGCCAAAGGCCAAATCATGACCCATAATCGGGCCGGTGAGATGAGAGGAGCGGGCTAAAAAGGCGATATCCTGTTCCCCTTCCGGTTTAATCTGGGGGGCAATCTCTCGATTAGCGGGTAAATTCCAAATTGCCTGACGAGCGCCTACAGCAATTCCGGTAGCGGTTCGGGTTAAACCCATCGCTTGGTCAAAATGGGCGAAACTCACCCGCATTTGTCCTTGATAAGTGCCAATGCTGGCCACTCGTCCCGCTTGGTAGGTGGAAATCAATACCGAGAGGTCAAGCTGGTTGAGTAATTCCGGCAGATTGAGGCTGTACTCATAGTTGACTGGCACTGCTTGGCGCTGAGATGGACTCGCTGCTGGCTCTTGGGTATCTGAAAATTGGTTAGTGTTGGGCGGCAAGCTGTCCATAGAGTTTTTTTTGTATAGATTAAAATCAATTATTAAAATTGATTATTATCTATGATTTATTATGGTTTCAGTGGGTATTAATGGGGGTTATTATAAACAAACCAATCAATATTATTTATAAAGTTTTTTGAATGGCTCTTCTGGTTTATGTGTGGAAACGAGGTCTATTCTCGCGAAACAGGTGCAAGATTTTGAGAGAATTGTGCTTCAAAACCCTGCGTCTTCATCGGCCCGCGTCCTGTAGGGGCGAAGCATTCGGATAAAAAATCTACGGTTTCACCGATAGGTTATTGCCCGAATGCTTCGCCCCTACTTTTTGCCGCAAACCCCTAGATAGAGTCCTATAGTAGCGGGCAGCGGAATTTTTGATGCTTTTCCCCCCTTTTAGAGAGATTCTTCGCTCACGGAACCATCTTCCTGCACCCAGGCGAGATTTTTAATCATTCGATCGCGGGCATAGGTGCGAATTTCTGCCTCGCTGCGACCACCTAAATCGATCGCCACCCTCAGATTAGGATCACTGGTGCGAAGGGAGCGAGCTTTACTAAAAGTCGCTATCTGGGCGTTATTACCCAAAGGGATAAACAACCAGTCGAGGGGAGGAGCTTGGGTGGGTAAAGTCTGGCCTGATAATAAACTTTCGTGCAGTTCTTCGATATTCAGGGAAAAACCGATACCGGGAGCCGATTGACCCTGGGGATGAAAAACGCCCAATAATTGATCGTAGCGTCCGCCCTGGCCTAAAATACTGAGATTTTGCTGGTGATCACTAACCGCTTTGAAAACGATGCCGGTGTAGTAATCAAAGGTTTGAATGAGACTTAAATCGAGAATTAGGGGGAAAGGACTAGAGCGATCAGCATTAAGTAGCTCTACCAGGGATTTAAGGTTATTAACGGCCTTTTGGGCTGATTCTTCCTGGGCTAATGCTGCCACTTGTGCGAGGATATCGTGAGGATTACCGCGCAGCTGAAATAATTGTCGGGCTTGCTGCCGGAGAGTTTCGTTGGGATAGGGAAGATTTTCGAGGCTAACGTAGTCAAGGAGGGCTAAACAGCGTTTCACCTGTTCGCGCAAGGGACCGGGAAAAGGTGAAAGTAGGGAACGAGTCAAACCCGCTTCTCCTAAAATAATCTGCCAGTTAGGGACGGCCAAACTATCGAAACAGTCAGCCAAGAGCAGTAAAATCTCGGCATCAGCTAGTAAACCTCCAGAAAAGAGCAATTCTACCCCTGCTTGATAGAATTCCACTTGACGACCGTGATAACCAGCGCTAGGGCGACGAAAAACGTTAGCCCGATAACAGAGACGTTGGGGATAGGACTCCCCACTCATGCGGGAGACGGCACTGCGGGCAATGGAAGCGGTTAATTCAGGGCGTAATCCCGATAGTCCTTGACTATCCCCGTGCAGTTGGATCACGGCGCTGGGATCGATCGTACCGCCTGCGGTGAGGGTATCGAGCCATTCAATAGTGGAGGTGACGATCCTTTGATAGCCCCAACGCTGAAAGACAGACTGAAGGCGATCGTTAATCCAGCCTTTTTGGGTAACTTCTAGAGGTAATAAATCCCTTGTCCCCGCCGGGGGTTGATGAATCATGAGAGTTTGCTGATCAAAATCGGTGGCACTGGTCAGTCCTATTTATTCTTTTTACCACCAAATCGAGACCAAAAACCGCTCTTGGGATCTGCTTCCTTTTTTTGTCCTTTCTGGTCTTGCATTTCAGTATTAGAATTAATTACTTTATCTAGTTCCCGTTTGCACTTAATCACCGTCGCATCTTGGGGGTTGGCTTTCCAGGCCCGATTGATATGAACCCGGGCCATGGATAGTTGATTTTGTTGCAGGTAGGCTAAACCAAGCAAGGCATGACAGATGCTATTATCCGGTTCTTCCCGCAGGGCATCGCGCAATTCTCGCAAAGCTTGGGCGGGATTATTTTGGTCAAGAGAGGCTTGAGCGCGGCGAATATAGGCTTCTAGGGGCGATTCTTTGGCTTTAGCCGGAGCTGCCGTCGTGACAGTGGCTTCCAATAACTCGGACTGGTGAGGATTGCCTTGGGAGATAAAGACTTTCTGGATAGTTTTCTTGTTGCCCTGACCTTCGGTTAAAATTAGATAAACCAGATTGAGTTCACTAAGTTGGGCGATTTTCTGATAGGTGTTTTCTAGGGCGGTATATTGATCGATTACCAAAGATTGCAGGATTTTTTGATAGGCTAATTCATAGTTAGCGGTGGACTGAGCTAATTTTCTAGCTGGTTCACTGCTGATAGTTATTTTACTCGAATCCTTGGCCATTGCCTTGCCCATTTGTGTTAAAACAAGGCGAAATTCTTCCCGAGATAGTTTGTGGCCTAGATGTTCGTAGGCTGGGTTAACTAATTTTGAGAGTAACTGATTAGCCTGTTCCCTTTCGGCGGGGGTATTAATGCGGCAGGTATCGGGATGGAGTTTATAGACGATTTTTAAGTAACGCTCGCGAATCTCCTCCTGTTCGGCATCGATCGAGACTCCTAAAATAGCGAAGTGATCGATTAAATCATATTGAAATAATCCTTGGGAAATTGGAAAAGGCATACAGCAGCTCCTAACTTTAATTGAAATGATAATCCCATTAAAACTGAAAGCTCCAAGAGGCGGCTTTTTGCAGAGCTTGGCTTAAGGGGGTGTGAATCTGTCCGTTAGTAGCCAGGATTCGCCCCGTTTCCATCAGAAAAGGACTCTCATCGTAGGCGCTAATTTTACCGCCAGCTTCTTCGATTAGAATAACTCCTGCGGCCAGATCCCAGGGATTAATCCCTCGTTCCCAATAACCATCTAAGCGCCCACAGGCCACATCGGTTAAGTCTTTGGCAGCGGAACCGCTGCGGCGTACCCCTTGGGTCAGATGGGTCAGATAACAGAATTCGGCATAATTATTATCCTGGGTTTGACAGCGATCGTAGGCAAAACCCGTCACCAGTAAACTTTTTTCTAGTTCACTGGTCCGGGAGACATGGATGGGACGACGGTTCAGGGTCGACCCTAAACCCCGGGCTGCCCGAAATAGTTCCTTTCTAAAGGGATTATAGATGACTCCCACTGCTGCTGTCCCTGCGATCAGTAGTCCGATGGAGACGACGGATACGGGATAACCGTGAGCATAGTTGGTGGTTCCATCGAGAGGATCGATCGCCCAGAGATACTCGCTATCTGTCCCTGGCAGTTTTCCCGATTCTTCTGCTAAAATCCCGTGTTTGGGAAAGTGACGGCCAATAATTTTGAGAATTTCTGTTTCTGCTCGACGATCTATTTCCGTCACTAAATCGCCCGATCGCCCTTTTTCTTCTATTGTCTCGATTTTACCCCAATTATCGAGGATAATTGTTCCCGCCGCTAGGGCGGCTTCGCTGGCAATGTCTAGGTATTTTTCTAATTGGCTGCTGGTATCTGGCACGATTAATCCCTAATCTATTCTTCATCTAAGGGTAAACCAAAACGCACTTTCCCACGGGCAAAAAAGCGACCGAATTGCAGTTCATAGACTTCATCTTCGTCTTGGGTGGCTACTTCCAGATCGCCCCGGGCATAACTGACACAAAGTAAAGCATAACCTCTGGCTTTTAATTCTGGCGATAGTCCGATCGCTTCTGGTTGATGGATATCTCCTGATAATACTCTGACCGCGCAGCTGGTACAAGCTCCATTGCGACAGGAAAAGGGTAATTGATAGCCCTGTTTTTCCAGACTGTGCAGTATATAGTTATCCTCGGAAACGGTGGTGACAAATTTTTCCCCCGTCTGACGATTGTTAACAGTGATTTGATGATATTTAGTCATAGTTTAGTTAGGCGGAAATTATAGTTATAATTCCTAGATTGTTCTCAGTTGAGAGTCCATTTTTATCAGCTATCTTGATTATATCATAAATCATTACTCAAATGGTTATCATTTTGACAACTGTTAACTTTTCTTGGGTCACTTGTCAATTTTTATGGCTCTTGAAACTTAATCTCTTTTAATCTAACTGCACCGTCGATAATTGAGATTTCCTGGGAGCCGATTTGCACGATCGCATCTAATCCCTTACCGATAATTTTAACTGCTGGGGGACGACTTTTCTGCACGGTCATCACCAGAAAAAATTCCTCGCTACCCGTGGCTAAAATCCGCTCACCTGTATTAGTTTTCTCGACTCTTAAAGTCACGGGAGTGATAAAAGTTCCCTGCATATTTGCGCCATTTTGAGTGATAGTAAAACTATTTTTTCCGAGAGTGACATTTCCCTGGGTATTCATCACCCAAGTTTTATTAATAAATTCTGGTTCATCGACTTTACCTAATAATTTATCCATCAAGACGAATAATCCGGGGGAACCAGAGGAGAGACTGTAATCGACAGCGAAAGAGCGAACTAGAGCTACTTCTGCGGGTTTATTAGCTCCTTTAACCCTAATTTTATCAGTTTTTAACGTAATTACTCCCGAACCATCGGGACTAGATTGAAAAGATATCGGTTTTGCCTGTCGCCAAGGCGGTGTTTTCGGGAAAATAACCGTATTTTCGGAGTTCCAGTCACCTTTTGAGTCCTCAAAACTCGCCCAATGTCCTCCTAATCCCCAAATTCTCACACTAGCGACATCAGGAAAAGACCATCCCCCCACAAAAGGTTGCTGTTTGAGATAGATACTAGCGACAAAATCCTCTTCATTTTGCCAGCGATTACGAAAAGCATAAAATCCCTTTTGTTGATCAACTAAAACCCTAGAAAGTTGGCGTTCGGGATTTTCGGGAGTAAGATTAGATGGATAAGCAGCGAGAAGAAAAGGGGCAATATGGGGATAATGGGGGTGAAAAAGTTGTTTTTCTTGACCTTGTAATCGCCATTTTATTGCTGGTAGCAATGATTTATCGGTAATTCCCAATCCCGCAGTTAATAAAGATACCCCTACAAACATCTGATGTCTGCCATAAGCAGGAATCAATAATTGACCATTTTTAGGGACAATTCTGGTTAAATAATGGGGGATCAATTGGGATGCCGAAGAACCAGTTACTAAGTCTAATCCAAGACTATTTCGATACCCTTGCAGAAAAGGAAAAACAGCGAGAACCATCGGTTCGGTGCTGTATAAATCTCCTTCCGTGCCAAATCCTCGATCGCCGATCGCTGTGGTAAAATAGCGTTCAATGTGACGTTTGGCCATTTCCACCTGTGCCGAGGGATAATAGAGAGAATCGGGGGGTAAATCTTCCTTGAGAATCGCTAAACTAGCTAAACCGGCTGCACCTCTGGCCCGCGCATTCCAGTTACTAACTGCGTCTCCATTCCATCCATTTTTGGGTGAATCACCTTTGAGAAGTTTTTTACTTTCACTGGATAACCAGCGAGTAATTTCCTGTTGACGCTTTTCTCCCCAAAGATCATAACAAAGATCGTAGGCGAGAGCGACTCCAGCCACAATTGGAGATTGTTCTAAGATTCTTCTTCCCCGATTTTTACGGGTTTTTTCGATAATTTCCCAGGCGATTTCTGCTGACTTTCTATCTTGATTTAAAATTGCTAAAAAACAATGACCTGTGGCATGATAACCGCCATTAGGAACATAACCATCGTAATAAATTTTTTCTTGTAAACTGTTGTTTAATTGGGCAATAATAGTTTGACCGATGGGAGTTTTCGCTTTTTCTCTGAGATTAGTTAATTCTGACTTGCGAAAGATTAAACGGGGATGTTCTCGCGGTTGTAGGGGTTGATGATTAGGGACAGGATTAGGCCATAAAGGGGAAATTGTGCCATTAACTTGGTTTTGTAGTCTTCTTCCCCCTACAGTGCCTTGATAACTGCCGATAAGTTGGTCTTGGTAGGGGACAATTTCGATATTATAGATAGCTTCCCTGATTTCCGCTTGCCAAGGGTGAGTTTGAATGTTCATTTTCACCTGTAATCGCCAAGCATTGTCTAATTTAATCGCTTTTACTGTACCTTGGTGATCCACTTCTTTATTGAATTTGGGCGCGTATCCCCACACCGACGGTTGACAAACGGCACGATCGCAGCTTAAATCTAGGGTAATATATTGATAAACGGGTTTATCTTGCCACAGTTTCCAAACACCATGTTTCAGGGTTAAACGAAGGTTGCCGGTTAATAATTGCGGATCGATGGTTTCTTGACTAGGTGCGCTTGTACCACCTAGCAAAAGTAAGGGAATGGCCGCTAAAAAAGGAGATATTTTCATATTAAACAAGCAAGGGGGAATATAAGGTATTCTAGGAAGAATAATCTCCAAATAAATTGGTAGAATTGGCTGATTTCGCTTTTATCTTCTAAATTTACCCTGCGACTACGCCACCACAGAAGAAGAAGTAGGAGCAGATGGGCGACAATGGCCAGAGAAGAATTAATTCCGCTTATCCCCAGGAGGCCGACGGCAATCATCCCAGCATAACACAGAGAAATTGTCAATAGGGAAATTATTAAGATTTTTTGGCGGCCAAGAAGCAGGGTAAAAGTGGTAATTTGGTAAATGCGATCGCCTTCTAGATCAGGAACATCCTTAAAAATAGCAATCGAAACGGTGAAAACGAGAATAAAAGCTGTTAAAATCCAGACTGAGGGATAGATAGACTGGTTTTGATTAATAACTGTGTTGTAGTGGCGAAAAAGACCTAAATTAACGATAACACCCCGGACGGTAAAAATACAGAAGGCTGCCCAGAGGGGAAAGCGTTTTAAACGCACTGGTGGCAAGGAATAGGCAGTACCGATGAGTAAACTAATCCCCACGGTGATTAACAGCCAAAAACCACCGATAAAAGCCATTATAACTGCTAAAATACCGCTTAAACCCACGATTAATCCGCCTGTTAGCCGAGAAAATTCGCCCTTTGCTAGGGGAAGATGGGGTTTATTGATTTTATCGATGTCAATGTCTTCCAACTGATTTAAACCGACGATATAGACATTACCTGCAAGACAAGCGACCCAAGTGAGCAATAAAACTGGCCAATGGCTAAAAAAATCGCTAATATTGCCCAGAGCAATTAAATACAGACTTAAAACACTCAAAGAAGTGCCGATAATCGTATGGGGACGGGAAAATTTCCAGAGACTCCCTAACCGGTGGAGAAAGTTAGGCCGGGGATGGTTAACTGGAAGAAAAGGAGCTTGATTCATAAAAAAAATCAATCCTAGGACAAGTAATCTGTTAAAATGATAATCCAGACTCAAACCCTGTGGAGAGGTGGCAGAGTGGTTGAATGCGGCAGACTCGAAATCTGCTTTAGGGTCACACCTAACGTGGGTTCAAATCCCACCCTCTCCGTGGAACTGATAACTTAGTGCTGTCGTTAAGGAGCTTAAGGGATATAGCGTCGTCCTGGGTGGTTTCCGCAAGAGCAAAAGCTTTTCTACTCTCCCCAACTTCTTCACTGTTTCATGGCCAGGGTCAAACCATCACCAATAGGAATAATACTGATATTGACCCGTTCATCCTGCTGAATTTTGGCATTAAGGGAACGGATAATTTTGGTGCGATTATCATTGCTATGGGCTGTCGCTACCCGTCCTGACCAAAAAACATTATCAATAGCGATAATTCCGCCGCTTCTGACCAATTGTAACGCCCGTTCGTAGTAGCAATCATAATTACTTTTATCGGCATCGATAAAGACAAAATCAAAACTATTACTTTCTCCCCCGGCGATTAATAGATCTAGAGTCTCCAGGGCTGGGGCAATTCTTAAATCGATTTTATCAGCGACACCGGCCTGCTGCCAATAACGACGGGCTATACTGGTATATTCTTGGCTCAGATCACAGGCGATCAGCTTGCCTTGGGGGGGTAAAGCTAAGGCCACCACTAGCGCACTATAACCAGTAAAAACCCCTATTTCTAGGGTTTTTCTCGCTCCGATCGCCTGTACCAAAAAAGCCATAAACTGACCTTGTTCGGGGGCAATCTGCATGACTGCCAGGGGTTGAGAGGCAGTTTCTTGACGTAATTGAGCTAAAATCGGAGATTCTCGCAGACAGATAGATTGATAATAGGAGTAAAATTGTTGATCGAGTCCAAGAGTTTGATGAGCCATAAAAAAATTGCTAAAGAATAGAGTTATCGAGTAAAATTCTGGGTAGTCTGAAGCTAGAGAGACCGTATTGGTTAACCAACAGGAAGACTTGGCAGGAAGCAAATCATGATGAAACCCGACTCGGATCATCTCTTTAACGAAGATCTCGAACAGTTGTTAGAGAGTTTAGAAGACAAAGACACCGACGGTAATGAGGCTCTAGACGAACTCAGCTTTTTATGGGAGCAGAGTGCCTCTCCAGCAGCCAGTTCTGGGGACTCTCTTAGCCAAATTCCGTTTTCCTTGACCTCAGAACAGGAATTAGAGGAACTGTTTGGCAATAGCATCAATTGGCAAGATGCTCCAACTAATAATCTTTATTCTACCCGTGAGCCTGCTCCCAAGGCAGAACCGGAAGATGGGGATGATCTCGCATATCTGCTGCTAGAAAATGCAGCAGCTCCAGACTCAGAAGCAATTATAACCATCAGCCACCCTAATTTTTACGACAGCCTTGAAGACTTAGAAGCTTTTTTAGAAAAACCGACACCACCAGCGCAATTGCCACTAGCAGAGATATTTGAATCTCTAGAGGTTCTCCTCTGGGAATCCCCAGCAGCGAATCCGGTGGCTGAGACAGAACTTCGCCAAGGGCTAGAATCACTGGAAATTGCGCCAGAAAGTCTTCTAGAGGATGAATTTAACGATTTAGAAAAACTTCTCGAAGAAAGCAATCAGGTGATGGCAACAAATCCAGCTGCTAGTTTTAGTGCACCAGTGGGATCAAATAACCTGCGTCCCCTTGTCAGTAAAGCTTTTGAACAGACCATGCGGGTGCCGATCAAACAATTGGATAACCTTAGTAATCTGATCGGGGAATTGGTGGTTAAACGCAATCGTATTGAAGAGGAACAGGAGCGCCTGCGTCTCTTTTTAGATAATTTGCTAACCTGCGTCCAAAATCTGAGCGATGTGGGCATTCGGATGCAGGATCTCTATGAAAGAACCCTCCTAGAAGGGGCTTTACTGGCTAGTAACAATTCTGGCGGTGCCATCGGTTACGGTAGAGTTAAGGGAGAAAATCAGGGTGATTCGTCCATGACTGGCGAACTAGATGCCCTAGAGATCGATCGTTTTACCGATTTCCATTTATTATCCCAAGAGATGATCGAATTGATCGTGCGCGTGCGAGAATCGACCTCTGATATTCAATTTGTCGTCGATGAAACCGATCGGGTGACGCGCAGTCTGCGACAGGCCACCACCCAACTACAGGAAGGGATGACTAAATCGCGCATGGTTCCCTTTAGTGAAACTGCTGATCATCTACCCCGGGCAATTCATGATATTTCCCTAAAACTGCATAAACAAGCCAAATTAAAAGTGGAGGGGGGTGATGTTCTCATCGATAAGATGATCCTTGAACATCTCAATAGTCCTATGATCCATCTGGTTAACAATGCGATCACCCACGGTATTGAATCACTCCAAGAACGTAGGGCCAAAGGGAAACCTGTCCACGGAACCATCTGGGTTCGGGCATTCCTACAGGGCAATCAAACCGTGATCACCGTTGGTGATGATGGGGCCGGTATTGATGCTGATCAGGTGAAACGCAAGGCGATCGAAAAGGGACTGATCGGCGATCGGGAAGCGGAAAACCTCAGTCCCCAAGAAGTCTATGAACTTCTCTTTCACCCCGGTTTTAGTACCAAAGATCAGGCCGATGATTTTTCTGGTCGTGGGGTGGGTTTAGATGTGGTGCGTACCAGTTTAATCGACGTGCGCGGGACGATTACTATTGACTCGGTACTGGGGAAAGGAACCACTTTTACCATCCGTTTACCCCTAACCCTAAGTATCTGTAAGGCCCTCTGTTGTGTTAGTAATCATGCGCGCATCGGTTTCTCCATGGACGGAGTGGAAGATATGAAGGATTTCCGGGCCAGCGAGATGCAAATCGATCAGGAGGGACGGTGCTGCGTTTTCTGGCAAGATACTTTACTACCCTTCCGACCCTTAAGGGAATTGCTTTCCTACAATCGGCAACTAAGTCGCGGTAGTTTCTACACTGGCAAACAGGAGGAAGACTCTTTTTCGATCGTGATCCTGCGTGGTGGTAATAATCTCCTTGCGGTACAGGTGGATCAAGTGATCGGGGAACAGGAGATCGTGATCAAACAGATTGAAGGACCGATTCCGAAAACGCCGGGGATTGCTGGGGCGACGGTTTTAGGCGATGGTACGGTGATGCCGATCGGCGATGTGTTAGAGTTAATCGACATCGCTAGAGGTCGTCTGCGTATCGATAACGTTGGTCTTTTGCCCCAACCTGTACCGCCTGTAGATGTGGAAATTAGCCAAAAATCCGAGGCTATGGTTCTGATTGTCGATGATTCGATTACTGTCCGGGAATTGCTCTCTTTAAGCTTTAGTAAAGCCGGTTATCGTGTGGAACAGGCCCGGGATGGTCAAGAAGCTTGGGAAAAATTACGCGGCGGTTTGCCCTGTGATATCGTTTTCTGCGATATCGAGATGCCCCGCATGAATGGCCTAGAATTACTGTCTAATTTGCAAAAAGACCCCCGATTAGCGGCGATTCCCGTGGCTTTGTTGACCTCCCGAGGCTCGGAACGTCATCGTCAGGTGGCGGCGAAATTAGGGGCTAGTGGCTATTTTACCAAACCCTACACGGAAAGAGATTTACTCTCGGCAGCTGAAAGAATGATTGCGGGGGAGGTGTTACTAGCTAATAGTATTAAAGCGACTCCTAACCCGTCTTGATCCCCCGATACAACGATTATTGACAGTTTCTCTGCGATATCGAAATGCCTCGCCTGAATGGGTTAGAATTGCTCTCTCATCTGCAAGAGGATGAACAACTTCAGGGGATACCAGTGGCGATAATTACCTCGCGCGGGACGCAAAAAATGCAGCATCTCGCCGCCGCTAAAGGGGCAAAGGGTTATTTTGTCAAGCCCTATACTGAGGATGTTTTACTTTCAGCAGCCCAACGTTTAATCGCTGGTGAGGTATTAATCCAGAAAGAAAATTCCGTGGATTAAGTTCAGTTGGATTTAAGTTTTATCGAGGAGAATTTCCACTAAGGTTTTTACCGTTTTCTCTAATTGTTCAACCCGCTGCTCTAAACTAAGAGAAGGACTGGGAGGTTTTAAACCATGAATCGCTTCTAAAAATGCCTCCCATCCCTTTGAGCATTTAATATTGTAGGCTTCTTTATAGGCTTTATAGGCATTATTATAGTTACCGTAAAGGGAGATAATATCATCTTTAGTTAAATTTCCTTCGGGCAAAGACTTATAGGCAATATTTAAATCATGATCGCTTAAACTATTTAAAACGTCTTGCAAGCGAACAGTCAAAGTGGCCGTAATTCCGTAAACTTGGGCGGCATTTTTTAGATCTTGCTGGTGCAAATCTTCTAGGTTAGCAATTAATTTACTGATTCTAGACATGATTGATTTTACTCCTTAACTGATTTATTTATCTAGCAAAGATTTGTTGATATTTGACTGACCACTCCCCATTTGTGGCCGGTCAGGATCGGAAGGCAAGTTATTATCGATCGAACCAAAATCTTCCCAGTTATCATCGAGAAATAGAGATTTCAATAGAGTCCATAAAATAGTTAGCTTTCCATATACAGACTTAGTACTACGGACATTATGAGCCGCCACTTTTACTTCCATTTCGATCTGTTTTAATTCAGCAATAACTTTCTCTCTCTCCGCCGTAATTTTGGCTTTTTCTTCAGTTAAATTCCGCATTTCTGAAGTTAAAGAATCTAATTCTTTTTGCAGGTCAATATTAGTGGCAGATATTTCAACAATTTGGTCTTTTAAATGACTATTATCATCTCGATATTGCTGATTCCATCGTTTATATTGTCCTTGAGAGCTTCGCAGGGACTTAATTACAGCAACCGCTTCTTTTAACTCCCGATTATCTGGATAATTTCTAGCTAGTTTATAGAGAGAATCTACTCGATCATCGATGTCCATTTTCATGTACCTCTTTACCTAGACAATCTTATGATACCCAAGCTTGCCGATAAAATTAACCAGAAGAATCAGCCGTTTGGAAAATCATTAAATGTTGTTGGGGCAAAGTCTCGATAATTTCTGCTGGCACTAAACCGACGGCGGCCATTTCTTTTTCTACCTGTCTGCGGGTCATTTTATGAAGGGCCTTGATGGGAATCAGAGGGTTTTCACGACGGTATTCTACTAATACCACCCTACCATCAGGTTTTAAGGATTTGACCAGATTGTCCATCATCTCGCGGGGAGAGGAAAACTCGTGATAAGCATCCACCATTAAAGCTAAATCGATCGCATTTATAGGCAATTTAGGCTCGGTTTCTGTCCCGAGAATTGTGGTGACATTCTTAACTTGGTTTTCCTCGGCTAAAAAATTAATTGCCCCTAACATTTCCGGTTGCACATCGACAGCGAAAACTTGTTCTACTAAATTCGCCATAGGAAAACTAAAATAACCTGTACCTGCGCCGATATCTGCCACTAGATCTGTGGGTTTTAGATGTAGTGCGGTGATCAGATCATCGGGTTTTTCTGTGAAACGGCGACTAGGACGTTCTAACCATAACATTTCTTGGTGTCCCATGACTTTAGCGATTTCCCGTCCTAGATAAAATTTACCGATACCATCGCGACTATGAAGCGATCGAATCTGATAATATTGCTGCTGCGCTGAAACTGAAGCATCGTAGGTAAGATTTAATAATCCGAAACCGCAAAAAACCACTATTAGAAACGAGACAATTAAGAAAAATTTTTGCTTAAACAGCATCGGGATTTAAAATGGTGGGCTAGAAAAAATAAATTCCCCGTCCGGGACAGGGAAAAAATCTATCTTGATCAACAAAACAATTAATCCAAAAATCCCATTAAAGTTTCGGGATCATCGATTTCATTGGAAGCAACGGGACGATTACCCATGACTGTATAGGTTTCGCTAATGTGCAGATGACTGAGAGCGATCGGACGATTGCCAGAAATCGCTAGAGTGCTACTGACTTCCATACCACTAGAGCCGACAGGACGCAATCCACCGACGGAAGAATAGGTACTAACCACTTTCAGATGGCTAACTTCCACGGGACGGCCTCCGGGTAACATTTCATCTTCCGTGAAGTGAAGATGGCTAGTACCAACAGGACGATTTTCGGGTAAGCGATGTTCAGGTTGATAGAATTTTAACACTTTGGAAGCCGATTCAGCGTTGTTTTTCACCGAAAGGGCGACCACTTCTTTATCTTTGGCGGTTTTAGCCGTAGTAGCTTTACCGCGTGTGCTGGTCTTTTCTTCTGTGGTTGCTGGGGTTTGAGTCCCGTTCGTTTCTAGATTTTCCACCGTCATAACCTGATACTCCTTTCCGTTAATAGCTTCGGGGAAACGATAAGATTTAAGTTTAGGGTATTGTCGAAGACTTTTAATCTTTTTTTAAAATCCTCTCTAATATTAAGATACATCTTTCTTTCCCCAAAACCCTATCAGTGTTGGTAATTTGATTGATAATTTATTTTGCCTGTTCTCTACACCTAGCCGCTAATGACCGCTTTTCAACTACAAGCACCCTTTCAACCCACCGGGGATCAACCGGCAGCGATCGATAAATTAGTAGATTCCCTGCAAAACCAGCATCGTTTCCAAACCCTCCTGGGAGCAACCGGTACAGGCAAAACCTTCACCATTGCCGCTGTGATCGAAAAAATTGGCAGGCCTACCCTCGTCTTAGCCCATAATAAGACCCTGGCCGCCCAATTGTGTAACGAATTGCGGCAATTTTTCCCTAATAACGCCGTGGAATACTTTATCAGCTATTACGACTATTATCAGCCGGAGGCTTATATTCCCGTCAGCGATACCTACATCGAAAAGAGTTCTTCGATTAATGATGAGATCGATATGCTGCGCCATTCGGCCACGCGATCGCTGTTTGAACGCAGGGATGTGATCGTCGTCGCTTCGATTAGTTGTATTTATGGTTTGGGAATGCCGGCGGAATACCTAAAAGCGGCGATTTCCTTAACAGTTGGTCAAGAGTTCGACCAAAGGCAATTATTACGCGCTTTGGTATCAGTGCAGTACAATCGCAATGATTTGGAGTTAACTCGCGGTCGTTTTCGTCTGAAGGGCGATATTTTGGAAATTGTTCCTGCTTACGAGGATCGGGTTATTAAAATTGATTTTTTTGGCGATGAGATTGAAAGTATTCGTTATCTCGATCCCCTGACGGGGGAAGTTTTGCAAAAATTAGAGCGCATTAGTATTTATCCGGCCCGTCACTTTGTTACCCCGGAGGAACGTTTAGAGGTGGCCTGTCGGGATATTAAAACCGAGTTAGATAACCGTTTATTGGAGTTAGAAAAAGCGGGCAAATTACTGGAAGCGCAACGTTTGGATCAGCGGACTCGTTATGATTTAGAAATGCTGCAGGAAGTGGGTTATTGTAATGGCGTGGAAAATTATTCGCGGCATTTAGCGGGTAGGTTAGCGGGGGAACCGCCGGAATGTTTGGTGGATTATTTTCCTCAAGATTGGTTATTAGTTGTGGATGAGTCTCATGTCAGTGTGCCGCAAATTCGTGGGATGTATAATGGCGATCAATCACGAAAAAAAGTTTTGATCGATCACGGGTTTCGTTTACCCAGTGCAGCCGATAATCGTCCTTTGAAGTCGGAAGAATTTTGGCAGAAAGTTAATCAATGTATTTTTGTTTCGGCCACTCCGGGAGATTGGGAATTAGAACAGTCAGAAAATCGCATTGTCGAACAAATTATCCGACCGACGGGAGTTTTAGACCCAGAGATTTTTGTGCGACCAACCGAGGGACAAGTGGATGATTTATTAGGAGAAATTAAGGAACGAGTGCGGTTAAATGAACGGGTTTTGATTACCACTTTAACTAAACGCATGGCCGAAGATTTAACCGAATACTTGCAAGAAAGGGGAATTAAAGTTAGATATCTACATTCGGAAATTCAATCAATTCAACGGATTGAAATTATTCAAGACCTGCGAGAAGGGGTCTTTGACGTGCTGATCGGGGTAAATTTGCTTCGCGAGGGGTTAGACCTGCCGGAAGTGTCTTTAGTGGCGATTTTAGACGCAGATAAGGAAGGATTTTTAAGGGCTACCCGCTCTTTAATTCAAACTATTGGCCGGGCTGCTCGTCATATTCGTGGTCAGGCAATTCTTTACGGAGATAATCTCACCGATAGTATGATTAATGCGATCGAAGAAACCAAGAGACGGCGCGCTATTCAAGATGAATATAACCAGAAACATGGGATTATTCCGCAACCGATTGTTAAAAGGTCGAGTAATTCAATTTTGGCTTTTCTGGATATTTCCCGTCGTCTAAATTCCCAACAATTAGAGCAGGTTTGTGAAAATATAGAAGAACTTTCTTTAGAACAAATTCCCGAGTTAATTCAACAACTAGAAGCGCAAATGAAAGAAGCGGCGAAAAATCTAGAATTCGAGGCAGCGGCTAAATATCGTGATCGGATTAAGCAATTGCGAGATAAGTTATTAAATCACGTTAGATAAACCTATGACTAGATTTATTCATGACCAGTTTGCTAAAGATTATCTCGAAGAATTATTATCTTCTCTGGGAGAGGTAAAATCGGCACGGGTTGTACGAGGAGAAGTACGAGAAATCGATGTCTGGTTTTCACCCCAGATGTTCGATAATAATCCGAGAGAACTGCTAGGATTACTGGGAAAAATGGCGATTAATCCCTGTTTATTTGAACCCTTTCGCAATCCTGTCACTGCTACAGAAATTAGGACTTGTCTGTTAAAACTGTTGGAAGTGGAAGGAGAAATTAATCGTCGATCAAATCGTCAGAAAACGAATGTTAACGATGGGGAAATCCCCCGTCTCTGGATTTTGACTCCCACCGCTTCCTCGCAACTGTTAGAAGGATTCGGAGCTAAATTAGATGAGGAGAATTGGGGGAAAGGTATCTATTTTTTAGCTCCCTCTTTACGCACGGCAATCACCGTTATCCATCAATTACCCCCAACAGAAGCAACTCTCTGGTTAAGAATTTTAGGCCGGGGAAAAGTACAAGCAAGGGCGATCGATGAGCTAGAATCGTTACCAGAGGACCATCCTTTTCGGGTAAATGCTCTAGAATTATTATTAAACTTGAGAACTTCTTTAACTAACGATCAAGAGCTTGAACAGGAGGACAGAGAGTTAATTATGAGATTATCACCTTTATACACTTCCCGTCTTCAGGAAGAACTGGATGCTGGCCGTCAACAGGGTCTTCAACAGGGTCTTCAACAGGGTCTTCAACAGGGTCTTCAACAGGGTCTTCAACAGGGTCTTCAACAGGGTCTTCAACAGGGTCTTCAACAGGGTCTTCAACATCAACAGGGTCTTCAACAAGGAGAACGTCTGGTGATAGAAAATTTATTGAAAGCTCGTTTTGGTAGTTTAGACCCAGATTTGTCCGTAATCATCGAGCGCATTTTATTATTACCAGTGGAGGAGTTTACCCCTTTAATAATTAATTCATCTCGCACAGAATTAATTGCCCACTTTTCTAATTAAAAGCATAACTCAATCCTTTGATGATACCAGATTAGAAAATTGGCTGATTAACCAGAGCAGTCAATTTTCTGGGCAAATTCGGGGATATTGAGGATCTTTCTGGAACCAGCATCAGCTTTCTTGCTAATTTGTGGCCAAATTAGCGGCAATTTAACTCTGATGGCCTGAGAATAACTTTTCTAAAGCTTCCTTCAAGGTTGGTTCCATGACAATTTTATTTTGATAAGCAACTGTTACTCTAGCGATTGTCGGGACACTATTTTGGTCTGCCACTAGATACAAAGGTTCTACATAAAGCAGCGATTGTTCAATGGGAATAATTAATAGGTGTCCTTGCAAAACTTTAGAACCGTCCCGATTCCAAAGAGAAATCTGTTGAGAAATATCTGGATCTTGGTTAATTAAAGCCTCAATTTGATTCGGCCCGTACACTAACCTTTGTTTAGGAAATTGATATAGTAATAACTTACCATACTCTCTATCATCTGAACGAGCTGCTAACCAAGCGATTAAATTTTGCCGACTAGAGGGAGTATAGGGATGGAGGAGAATAAATTCTTCTTTGTCGGCATCGGGCAGTTTCATGATTAAATAATAGGGTGATACAGCTTGGGGTTCCGTGCCGTAAATTTCTAGGGGAATTTCCCATTGATCCTCCCGATTATAAAATACTTGCGGATCGGTCATGTGATAGGTTAATAATCTTTCTGCTTGGGTACTAAATAAATCTTCAGGATAACGGATATGACTGCGGAGAGTTTTCGGCATTTCTGCTAAAGATTTAAAGAGATGAGGAAAGATTTTACTCCACGTCTGAATGATTGGATCATTTTGATCGGCAACATAGAAATTCACCGTTCCATGATAGGCATCCACTACCACTTTCACCGAATTGCGAATATAGTTAAATTTATCTTTACCTGGGTCAGAATAGGGATAGCGATTGCTGATAGTATAAGCATCAATAATCCAATGTAATTTACTACTACTATCGCCCACATCTGCCGCTACTAAATAGGGGTTGCGATCATAACTTAAAAAAGGTGCGATAGTTTGTACGCGATTTTGGATATCACGACGCATTAATAGGCGAGTTTCGGGAGTAAAATCTTGGCTAAATAACATTTGCCAATCCCGCAGATAAAGGGCAAATAGCCAACGTCTCCACCCCGTCCCCACTAGGATTCCTCCCTTTCCATCGTAGGTATTATAGACATTTCCATCCCCGCTAGGAAAATCCAATTCTTCTACGGTGGTAGGAGTCATCACATAATTATTAGTTAATTCCCCGTAGTAAATGCGGGGTTTACCAATGGGAATACTATAATCAATTAATTCGCTAGAGGTTTGTAGGGCTCCTTCGTCTTTATTTGTGCCGATATCTTTGACAAAATAGTAGGGTAAACCCCCGGCAGCTACTAAATTAACCGGGGAAAGAGTGAAACCATAACCGTGGGTATAAACGAGATGTTTATTCACCCAAGTGTTAGCAGAAGTGGGAACCGCACTATAATCTAATTCTCTAGCGGCAATAATTGTCTGTTGTTTTTCAGATATTTGACGTTCCTCGATTTTTTCGGGCAGTCCTACTCGTACCCGATAGCGATCAATATCAGCATCGGGGAATTTATAATATAAGCGAATTTGCTGTAATTGTCGGTTAGTTTCTAGCAGTGGTTTGGTGTCCCAAAGACGAATATTATCGATAGTTAGATGATTTCTCTCTAAAACTTCGGCATTTAATTCGGCCTGTGGATCGAAAACTTGGGCATCAATTCTATCTAAGGAAAAAGCCGCTCTTGTGGATTCAATACTTCTTTCGATATAGGGTCTTTCTCTCACTAACTCATTCGGTTGTACGACAGTTCTTTGTAATAGTCCACTGATAATTGTGCCACTTATCCAAACACTTAAATAGAGAAATACAGGAACTAAGTAGGGGAAAAATACCAACTTTTTCTTAGTATTTTTGTATAATTTGCGACGGTCTTTTTTGCCAAATAATGCTTTTTCTCCTAACCATATAGAGGTTATTCCTGCAATAATTCCCAGAATAATTTCAATAAATTGACCAACATGAACATCGATATAACCCGCACCATAAACTACTCCTTCGGGAGAATAAAGTAGCAGGTAACGCTGAATAATATGATGTAATACTAGCAGCGCCATTAACCCACTCCACAGGGCGTATAAATGACGAAGTTGCGGACGGGAAAACCCCATAAAGTTTCCCTGAGAAAGACTATCACCCGAAAAAAGATAGGTTAAAATAACAGCAAAAAGAGTATATATTCCCACACCACTGAGCCATAATTCTAGTAACTGCCACAGGGGTAATTGAAAGATATAAAAACCTAAATCATTCCCGTATTGGGGATCGTTAATATTGAAAGGAACACCATAAAAATATTTTAAAAAATTCGCCCACTGCCCAGCAATTATAAAAGATAGCATTACAGTAAATACTATAGATATTATTCGCAAAAAATACTCAGTTTTAATTAATAATCCCAAGACTAAAAGAGCGATGATTATCCCTTGCCAAAGATTACTGGAAATATCGGTTAATACTTGCCTAATCCAAACTATTTCCAGAGGAGAACTTAGGGAAGAACTAAGGTTAGGGAGATTAAAATCTGGTGTCCAGAGACTGAGGGCTAGTTTACTGTAATACAATAACATTGACCCAATCCAAGCTCCAATTCCCGTTGCGATAATCAAAAGGCTGAGTAAATTAATACTGGGAGACTGAGGACTAAGAGGATAACTATCTTCCTGATGTTTTTGCCAACGAAAACGCTGAGCTAAACGTAAATTAGTAAAAATAAAGAGTAGAGAAAGAATCGCACTTCCCCAACCTAATCCTAGTTGCCAAGATAATTGTTTCAGGAAAGTGTTTAAATAACCCATCTCGGTAAACCAGAGGCTATTGGCTACCACTAATACCCCCAACTCCCCGATCACAAGGCAGCCGAGAAACAGTAAAATAGGTTTAGCGATCGAGCTTCGGTTATGTCTGATCAGCATGGATAAAGTGATAAGAGAGAGTCTTTTTTCATTCTAGCGAATTTAGCTTCTCCCTGCTGCTTTTTCTTAATTTAAAGATAAACTTAAGAAACTATAGCTAAGTTAGGTCAATAATTTCGCTTAAAGTCAGCCATTTTAGCTAGGATTAGCAGACTGGAGTATTTCCCGAAAAATCCTGCGTCGATAGGAAGGGGATTCATTGCTCATATTCCATAAAGTTTCGTAGAAAAAGAAAGAAACACCAAAATTTTCTTGTCTCGATTTTTCCACTTGTTGAGTAATATTAACCATCGGAATCGGACGACCTTTTAAACCAGATAAAATCCCAATAGCTACGGGGATAGATTGTCTAGCTTGCTGTAATTCTGGTTGGGATAATTCCCAGTCAAAGGCGTTCATATTAGTTCGATACACTTGTACTATTAGCTCATCAATCAAGTTTTTTTGTTGCCATTTTTGCCAATCTAAAAGATAGGATTCTAGGGAGAAAGTGTAGGGATTAGGAGATAGGGAAATAATCGCTTTAGGTTGCTGCTTTTTAATCGTCTGGGCTAAACTATTCATATAGTCAGTAATTTTATCGGCCCGCCATTGAATCCATGCTTTATCTTGATAATCTTGCGGTGGTAATTGTCCCGAATGTTCGCTTTGATAGAGTTTAATGGTGATTTCATCATAACCAAAATCGGCGGGATAACCAAAATGGTCATCAAACTGAATTCCTTCTATATCGTAGTTAGTAATAATCTCGCTGACTAAATCGGTAATAAAATTTTGTACTTGCGGATGTAAGGGATTTAACCATACCCGTTGATGCACTTTTCCTTCCCACCAAATCACACTTTTATCCTGTCTTTGGGTCAACCAATCGGGATGTCGTTTAGCTAATTCTGAATCCGCAGGAGCCATAAAACCAAATTCAAACCAGGGAATAATTCTTAATTTTTTTCGATGACCTTGGTTAATTATTTCCTTTAAAAAGTCACGATTTTTTAAAGATTCATGGGGATCGATCGCTCGTCCTGTCACTTTTTCTGCTACCTTAGAAGGATAGAGTGTATAACCCCAATTCCAGACCGTGGGATAAATAGTGTTAAAGTTTAAATCGGCCAACCTATCAAGGGCATCTTTTAGGGTTTCCCGTTTAAATAATACCTCACTATCAATATTAGTTAACCAAACTCCACGAATTTCGGGTTTTTCTTGGATTTGATTGGTCGATTGTGCCGGATAATTAAAGGTTATCGTCATGATGCAGGCAAAGATAATTAAAAATATTAACCAGCTTATTTTCCCGTATCTTTGACTATAAATCACCAAACTATCGGCGAAATTATTAAAGGTTTTACTGATTTTATTCATAATGGGAAGTGGGAATTATAAATTATAAATTATGAATTATGAATTGGGGAGAAGGGAGAAGGGAGAATAAATAAAAATAATCTCCTGCCGACCGCCTCCTGACTGCTAAAATAACTAAATTATCTCTCTAAATTGCGAGGATCTAGAGAATCGCGTAAACCATCACCGAGTAAATTAAAAGCTAAAACGGTGAGAATAATTAACAAAGCAGCTGGCCAAATTAACCAGGGTTGTAGAACAATAATTGAGGCATTGGTAGCCAGAGAAAGCATATTTCCCCAACTAGGATCTGGTTGTTGAATTCCCAAACCAATTAAACTTAAAACCGATTCGGCCACGATAAAACCAGGCACGGCTAACGTAGCAGAAATAATGATATAACTGGCAGTTTGGGGCAGCACATGACGCAGAATAATATAAAGGGGTTTTGCTCCCATAGCTTTAGCGGCCTGAATAAATTCCTGTTCTTTCAGGGATAAAACTTGACCGCGAATTACCCGCGCTAATCCCGACCAACTGATAAAAGAAGTAATCAGGACGATTAATAAAAAGCGCTGGGTGCTGGTTAATCCTGCGGGTAAAACGGCCGCTAGGGCCACGAGTAAATATATGCCGGGGATAGTCATTAAAACTTCCACAAAACGCATTAAAATCGCATCTAACCAACCGCCAAAATAACCAGAAACGCCACCAACAAATAAACCGATAGGGAAAGAAATTAAAATCCCGACCAAACCGATAAATAAACTAATTCTGCCCCCGAAAATCAAGCGACTAAAACTATCGCGTCCTGATTCGTCAGTTCCCAATATATTGATTCTACCATCGCCGATGACCCCGAACAGATGGCGATCAAAAGGGATACCGGGGAATAAAGTTACTTCCTCCCATTTTGGCGGCAAAGGTAGGCGAATTTGACCAAAATTATAGGGTTCACCCTTAACCAAGAGACGTAGCGGCAAGGGGTTGTTAAAATCTCTAATTAGCTTCCGCTCACCAGTTTCTATATTAATAGCACTTTGAGTGGTGGGATAGACGTGGGGGCCAATCCACTCACCCTGGTTACTTCCCGACTGCGAGCGCCAAAAGATTTGGGTGGGAGGGAGGAGAGACTGACCGGGTTGGGAGGAGTAGGGAGAGTAGGGAGCGACAAAATCCGCCCCTATTACGCTTAAATAGAAGATTAACAGTAAAACTGCTCCCCAACGGGCGAGAGGATTATCTTTGAGTTTGTGCCACCAGTCCATAGGCGATGAGGTCAATAGGAGAGTTAATCTTTATTTTGCTAGTTTGATTGCTACAATTTATCATACCAACAAAAAAGCTGTCTAATGTTTATCAATCCCCTTGTTTATGAGAAATCTTCTGTCTATCGTCAAGATTTTGAGACAGCGCAACCGTTTAAGCATTTGGTCATCGATAATTTTTTAGTTAGGGAGCAAGCGCAAATTTTGCTGGAAAATTTTCCCAGTTTTAATCCGCAAAAAGCCATTAGTGAGTTAGGAAAAGTTGGCGGGAAGGCGGTTAATGAGGATTTAATCGGTTTAGGGGGTGTTTATCAACAGTTTGGCCGCTACATTCAAGCTCAAGAGTTTTTAGAGTTAATTTCCCAATTGACTGGTATCGATAATTTAATTCCAGACCCTAGTTTTTATGGGGGTGGAACCCACGAAAATTTACACGGTCAAGAATTAGACCCTCACATTGATTTTAACCTTGATGAGCGTCACTGGTATCATCGCCGCTTGAATTTATTAATCTATTTAAATCCCCAATGGCAAGCAGATTGGGGAGGGAATCTAGAGTTACATTCCAATCCCCGTCAACCGGAAGAAAATAAGATTAAATCTTTTGTGCCTATCTTTAATCGTTGTCTTATTTTTGAAACCAATGAATATTCATGGCATGGATTTTCTCAGATTAATTTACCAGAAAATCAACGGCATTTATCCCGAAAATCTCTTTCTATCTATCTCTATACCAAAGAACGTCCTATCGAAGAATTATCCCCATCTCATACAACTTTTTACATCCCGCGTCCGCTGCCAGAAAATATTCAACCCCATCAAGTTTTAAGCTCGGAAGATTATCAACAAATTAAAATTTTACTGAAAAGACGGGATGATTTAATTCGTTTTTATCAAGATAGAGAACTAAAAGAATCTCAGGATTTAGTTAGTTTAAAATCCCATATTAAACGCTATTTATCCCTCCAATATCCTCGCCTATGGAAAATTATTAAAAGTTTACCCCGTTGGCAAAAGTGACCTGAGAAAAAAATCCCTACTTTCCAATCAAAGAGAGTAGGGAATAATCAAAAAAAACTAACTGGGAACTTAGGCTAATAACTGGGTAGCACGGGTAGTTAAAGCATTGGCAGTTAAGCCATTATAGGCCATAATTTCCCCAGCACTGGCGGTGGTTTCTCCCCGTTTCCAAGCGAAGACATCCCGACGCACATTACTGCGTAACATAATCGGTTCTAACATGGCGCTTGTACCACCGGTTACTCCGATTAAAGCATCACCGGCAAAGAGACTGTCAAAACCAGCATCATCGAGGAAATTATTATCAGCTTCCGAGCTAGTTTCACTCATCACATCGCTAGGACGATAGAGACGACGAGGATTAATTACCGAGACGATTTTTACGCCGATTCCTGCCGCTTCTAACTGTTGTGCAGAATCAAAAACGGGTAATAAAGTCATATCACCAATGACGGCAAAAACGACTTTTTTACTGCCTTCCGATTCGTGGAGAATTATGCCGCCTTTTTCCAAAGCTTGACGGGTTTGCTCAAAGCTGGTTCGTACTGGTAAAGGCGATTTACTAGCGGTGATTGTAATGCCTTTATTGCTAGTTCCTAACGCCCATTCATAACAGACTTGAATACTGTTAGCATCGCAGGGAAAGAGCGGAAAAATATTACCATTTCGCATCATAGCAGCGAAATAATTTTCAATCTCTGGGCGTTGGTGTGTCCAACCATTACGCCCTTGCTCCAAGGCTCCAGCGGTAAATAAAGTAATAGTAGAAGGGGTGGGACGACGTAACTCAGCCATCGCTTGGGTTACAGTCTGCCAAATCGGTAAACCATTGATAGCAAAAGACTCATAGGAACACCATAAAGTCCGCGCTCCCAAGAGAGATAAACCGACGGCTAACCCAGCACAGGCATCCTCGCTTAAAGGTTCATAAACTTGACCGTTAGGGCCCTGGAAATAGGTATCATCGCTGGTGGGGTGAATAATCTTTAAACCGACGTTAATATTATTAATTCCCGAAGCGGCATTACCATCAGCATTAGTGACAACAAAATTGGGGTCAGCTTTACCCACAGCTACCACTAATTCCCCCATGGCAGTGGTGGCTACTTTTTTATCGCCACCCACAGTATATTCAGTCATCGGTAAGGTTCCTAAATCCGGCAGCGGGAAGACTTTTTCTGTCACCACTGTTCCCGCTCCTGAACCACCTCCAGAGCGCTCAAAATTAGTACGAACAATTGCCCAAGCTTCTGGGGGTAAAGCGCGTTCTTGTAAGGCAGCAACGATATAATCTTTTTCTAAAGAATCGCCGGGATAAAGATTATGGGAAGCCGCTCCCCGTTTGTGAACTCCCGCCCCTTTCAGTTGTTTAATAATGATAACGGTTAGTTTACCACCTAGAGCTAATTGGGCGGCTTTATCCGTGGCCATTAACACCGCTTTCATGAACTCCAGACGCTGGTTAAAAGAGAATTTGGTGCTATCTACATATTCCCCATTTTGATTAGCATCATCGAAGTCTTTAGCATTAATGAGAATCACTTCCTCGAAACCATTACCGCGCCAATAGGCTTCCATTTCGGCGTTAGTTTTCAGGGACACCATGCTATGGTGTTCTTGGGAATAGCCATTCCAAACTAAAATCGGCAGAAAATTGGTAATTTCGGGATAAGCAGTGTGAAAATGACCAAAACTACTCATAATGTAGGGTTCTCCTAAACCACCATCCCCGATAGTCACAGGGAAAAGGGTATTAGGGTGTAATTTGGCCGCTGCCATGGCGAAATGTTGCCCTTGGCCCAAAGGACCAGCGGGCCCGAGCAGTCCGGGGATTTGTCCGGAAAGATGCCCTAAAAGTCCGTGTTTTTCCCGAAAACGTTCTCCCAATTGGGTGACGTTGCTGATGCCCATGGCTTCCAGAGAGCGATCGAGAAAGACGTTACTATAAAAACCGGGGGCATGATGGCCCACTTCGGTGAAAATATTTTTCTGGCCTAACATCATCAAAGAGGCAATCACGTCGGCAGCGCTGGCAAAACCGCCGGGGTGTCCCGATTCTTTGGTAGCGGTGATTTGTAGGGTGAGGTAACGCAAAGCATCGGCGGCTAGGAGGGTTTGATAGATAGCATTTGGGTCATTAGCGGCAATAATAGCGGTTTTTCCCTCAGCGATAGCGGCTTTTCCTGCATATTTATCAAATTCGGGTAAGGAACCCCCAAAATATTTTATCCCTTGACAAAAATCGGGAATTGTGCTAGTAGCTGTCATAAAATTAATATACCCCTTTACATACAGGCAATCGTTAAAACTATCTTACAGTTAGCGGTAACTCTCGATAGATACGATATTACAGGGGGTTTCCATAGGCGATCGACTATTTGTGCTACACTGATCGCCAATGTTAACGATAAAATTAATCCTATTGATCATGTTAAATAGCAGCCAATTACAGCATTTAATCAGCAAATCACTGCGTTATCTATTAGTTATCGGCACTATTGCCCCTCTAACTTCCTTAGAAGCTCGCCCAGTCCAAGCTACTCCTCCTAGTAGCGCTGCACCCCCTAAAGAAGCGATTGCCCCTATCCCCGCAGAAAGCAAAGAGTACACCCTAGGAGAAGGGGATAAAGTGCGCGTCACCATCTACCAAGTGGCGGATTTAAGCGGCGATTTCCTTGTTTTAGCCGATGGAACCCTAACTTTACCTCTGATTGGTAGCGTCAAAGTGGAAGGAATGACCGTCACCGAAGCTGGCCAAACCCTCGCTAAACGTTACACCACCTATCTCAAACGTCCCGTGGTTACTGTTAGCATTCTCACCCCCCGGCCTCTGCAAATCGCCATCGCGGGGGAAGTAAATCGCCCGGGTACTTATACAATTAACCCCGAACAAAGCCAAAAAACGCCCCTATTGACCGAAATAATCCAGAAAGCGGGGGGAGTAACCACCGTGGCCGATATTGGTCAAGTTCAAATTCGACGCAACATCAAGGGACAAGAACAGCTAATTCAAGCTAATCTCTGGCAATTAATCCAAAAAGGCGATAAAAACCAGGATATTAGTCTTAGAGATGGTGACAGCATCGTTATTCCCACTAAAACGACCCTTAGCGTCGGAGAAGTCAATCAATTAGCCGATGCCAATTTTGGACTAGATAGCGATCGAGAAATTAATGTTACTGTGGTGGGGGAAGTTTATCGTCCGGGGTCTCATCGTATTGTCCCCAATCAAGTTAACACCGTCACCACAGAGGATAATCGGGGAATTCGACGACAACCGGCCCGACTAACCCAAGCTATCCAACAAGCGGGAGGCATCAAACCTCTCGCCGATATCCGACAGGTGCAAGTGCTGCGTTATACTCGTGACGGTTCCCAACAGAAAATTCCTGTAGATCTCTGGAGTTTGCTCGAACAAGGTGATATAACTGCTGATATTATCCTCCAAGAAGGAGATACGGTGATTATCCCCACTGCGACTGAAATCTCGGCCAAGGAATCGGAAACCCTAGCATCGGCCAGTTTTGCCCCTAAAACCATCAACGTGAAAGTGGTCGGAGAGGTGAAAAGACCGGGGACAATTGAAGTTCCTCCCAATACCCCTCTCAATCAGGCAATTTTAACCGCAGGAGACTTTGATAAGCGTCGCGCTAATCAGTCCACAGTGGAATTAATTCGTCTCAATCCTAACGGGACCGTCACCAAAACCTCAATTAACATCGATTTTTCCCAGGGTATCAACGAGAAAACTAACCCGATTCTCCGCAATAATGATGTGGTGGTGGTTCATCGTAGTGGTCTGGCCTCTGCTACCGACACCCTCGGTACGGTTTTAAGTCCCTTTACTGGTCTGACAGGCCTCTTCAACGGATTTTTTAATCTTTTCCGTTAAAAAAGTTTACTTTAACCCGATGTCATGAGCTAAGTAATCGAGCTAATAATAGATCTAGAAACGGCAAAAAGTCGTGAGCGGTCACGGCTTTTCTGCTCAATAGACTCAGGAAAGAAAACTATGATTTTTCTCCTTACTATAGCCCTAATCGCCCTGTCGATTAGCTATAATGTTCACGGCGAAATAATTAGCCTCAGTACCCGCTTATTAGGTCTTTTTTGTGGCTTGTTAAGTTTGTTCTTTACACCACTACTGGTGAAAGTTTTTATCCTTGTCACTTTAGTCCTCTTTAGCTGAGATTTTCAGCCCTAAACCCGACTAAAATCCTAAGCATACTTAACCCATCAAAAAAACTGTTATGCAAAAACGCTATCTCGGTCAGACTAATATAGAAATTACTCCCCTTCTCGTGGGTACTTGGCAAGCAGGAAAAAAGATGTGGGCAGGTATTGAAGATGAGGAAAGTATTAGGGCCATTCGTGCCGCTTTTGAGGCAGGAATTACCACTGTAGATACAGCTGAAATCTACGGGCAAGGTCACTCGGAATCGATTGTCGCTCAAGCTTTAGCCGATGTGCGAGAACAGGTAATTTATGCCACCAAAGTCTTTGCTAATCACCTCAAATATGAGCAAGTTATCGCAGCTTGCGATCGCTCTTTAAAAAACCTCCAAACTGATTATATCGATCTTTACCAAATTCATTGGCCCAGTGGCTCATGGAACACGGAAATAGTGCCTATTTCTGAAACTATGACCGCTCTTAATTATCTAAAAGCACAGGGAAAAATTCGCGCTATAGGGGTTTCCAACTTCTCCCGCTCTCAACTGGAAGAAGCCAGTCAATACGGTAGAATTGAGAGTATTCAACCTCCCTATTCTCTGTTTTGGCGCTCGGTAGAAAAGGAAATTATGCCCTATTGTCTAGAGAATAATATTTCCATTCTGGCATATTCTCCCCTTGCCCAAGGTTTATTGACAGGAAAATTTAGAAACGGTTATCAGTTGGCACCGGAGGATCATAGAATTAAAAATAAACTCTTTCATGGCGAAAACTTTCAGAGGGTACAAGGGGCTTTAACTCAATTAGAACCGATTGCTAACCGCTATAATTGTTCCCTAGCTCAATTATCTCTTGCTTGGTTAATCCAGCAACCTCAAACTAATGCAATTGCTGGGGTAAGAAATACTGCTCAAGCAGTTAATAACGCTCAAGCAATGTCAATTAATTTAACCCCAGAAGACATAGAACTAATTGATAATATTGGTAAACAGGTAACTGATTTCTTGGATGATAATCCTGTGCTGTGGGATTTTTAAAAATTAGGCAGCAGTTATCCTAAGGGTGAAGACAGAAGTTTTGGTGGGTGCATCTCAACATTTGCAGAAATACCGACAATCAGCAATTATCAGTGACTCTTAAATTGCTACAAAAATATGAACAATCGCGTCTAAGCATCCCACCGAAAAACTAATGCGCGGGGGGTTTGGGGGCGGCGCCACGACCCCAACGGGGGGTTTGGGGGGTAGAACCCTCCAAAAGCTTGGATTGAGTGATAAAATCGGAAGTAACGCCCAATTTTAAAAGAGAGTTTCCCTTTAAAAATCCCAACTTAGTAGATTTACGAAAGTGAGATTCAGTTCCTGTTCTTTGATTGTAACTGGCTACTTAGTTGATGATAGGTGGTGCGTTAGTAACGCACCCTACGTTTTACTTAGTAGATTTACAAAAGTGAGATGCACCCTATTTAATTCTCAGGAAAAAGCCTGTATAATGATGGCTATAGTCCGATTCTGATCGCAGGATTATCCCTATGGCTAAATCGAAAAAACACAATCTGCAATGGATTAAAGAAACCCTCGACTTAAATCCCGATCATAACTGGAAATCTAGTCCGGGTAACAGTATTTTTGTAGCTGGTCGCGGTGCAGTTCGCTTTGAAGTTCCTCAAGATTGGCATTTTGAACCCGATGATAATTCCTTTCGTTTTTTGGATAGAAAACCCCCCGATGATGATTGTCGTTTAGAGGTTTCCTATAATTTACTTCCCCCCGGAGATTGGAAAGAATTGCCCCTGAAAGGAATGGTCAAAAAGTTAGCTCGTGAAGATAGCCGCAATCCTCACGAAATCGGCGAAGTTATCCAAGAAAAACGCCAAACTGTCCGCATTGTTTGGGTGCAAATTCAATTCATCGACCCCCAAGAAAGTCGGCCCGCTTATTCGCGCATTGCCGTGGGTATTGGTTCTGGAGTTCAATGTTTAATTACTATGGATTATTGGGTCGATGATGCGGACAAATTCACCCCCGTCTGGGATACGGTTATCTCCTCGCTGGTGTTAGGTTTATACATTCGCGATCCCCGCAGCGGTTTAGCTTTCCCCGACTAAAGGTAATAACAATTTTGCAGGAAAATTTCCTTGACAAAAAACCTTAATTGTGATAGTAGAAAAATCGATCGCCCGACTTGCGTGGGGATGGCTGCCGGTTCCCGCGTTGACGGGATGTGCGGGAAAACAAGAGGCACTGAGACTCAAACGCAAGCTATGACCTTGAGGAATAGTGATAAAAGTGGCTTGCAGGGCCATATTTAGGGGCGATTCGGGATTATTTACCCGTTTATAACCCTGAGTGATATTAAAAACTCGACCATCGGGGGTAACTTGAGAAACCACCGCGCAGATATCGAAACTAACCGCATCTGCTTGACAATAACAATCCAGACGGGGACTACCCAAAATCGTTAAATCCTTCTCTAGGGGGGGAGAAGTGTAGGTAATCACATCACTGCGACAGTCTAGCATGGTGCGGTCGAATATTCCCCCCGGTAGGGCGCTATGACCTCCTAAAGATGGGACCGGTCGCCAAGGATCGTGAACTATGGTATCTTTGATCGCAGGTTCTAACAAAATCGCGCTTAATTTCCCCTCATCCTCGCGCAGATTGGCTAAACCTTGACTAGCAAGATAATAAATTTGCTGATTTTCTCTGGGAAAATTTTCCAGATATCGCCATTGATTAGACCCCATTTGAAATAGATACATAGGAGAATTTTTTAATAACTCCGTTTCCTGACCTTTTAAGAAATAATCAAACCATTGCAGCTGCATTTTATCCACAGGACTAATTGCCTGTTGACCATAATCTATCTCTCCTACTTTTCTCCCCCAGGGTAGATGAGTCCAAGCGCCAATAATTAGTCGTTGGGGATAGATAGAACGCGCTTGCATTTCTTGGTATAAACTCAAAGTTCCCCGGAGATGAGGATCGAACCAACCTCCGATATGTAACATCGGTAAATCGATATTTTTTAAAAGGTGTTGCGGTGATAAATTTTGCCAATAGTCATCGGGAAGATAACGAGTAATCCAATCGTGATAAAAAGAATCGGTGGCTAAATCTTGTAGAATTTGGGGAGAGGCAGGAATAGGATCAAAAAGGGGTAAATTTCGGGAAGCTGCCCAGAGTTTTTGATAGGCAGTTTCGTCACCTTTTAATCTAGCTGTTTCCGCAGCTAATTGTATTGCCCAAGCGAGATTATATTGTAAATTAAATGCTTCATTTTCATAGCCCCAATCTCGATATAAATCGTGAGCGATCATCGCTGGGCAAATAGTTTTTAAAGCACCGTGACCATTAGCAGCCGCGTATAATTGGGTCATTCCCTGATAGGAAAAACCATACATTCCCACCACACCCGTATTATTAGGAATAGTTAAAACCCATTCAATAGTTTCTAATCCATCGGTAATTTCATGGGCAAATAAATTAAAATTTTCCGTCGATTTTCCCCTTCCCCGCACATCCTGAATTACTACAATATAACCCTGACGTGCATACCAGCTAGGATGGGCATAAACCACCGTGGAAGCGATCGTTTTTCCGTAGGGTTGTCGCATTAGTAAAATGGGAAAAGATTCCCTACTATCGGGACGATAAATATCGGCAGCTAAACTAATTCCATCTTTGGTGATCAAACTAGCTGTTTCTTTTTTTATGGGGTAGGGATTAAACATTATTATCTCTTTCAGATCAAAAATACTGTCAGGTGGCTAAATCGAGAAAACTTGACAAAGACCAGATAAAGCTTAACTAAATGTTACAATAAAGACGGACTGCCTCAACTGCCTAGGACTGGAGAAAAATCAGCGATGCTACGACTAGAGAAAATTAGTAAGATTTACCCGACGGGAGAAGTGTTAAAAGATGTCACTTGGGAAGTAAAAACTGGCGATCGCATCGGATTGGTGGGAGTCAATGGGGCCGGAAAATCCACCCAACTGAAGATTATTATGGGGGAAGTGGAACCCACCGCCGGGGAGATCATCCGTCCTACCAGTCTCCATATCGGCTATCTTACCCAAGAATTTGAAGTGGATCCCCGTCGGACGGTACGCGAGGAATTTTGGACGGTGTTTCAAGAAGCGAATCAAGTCCACCATCAACTAATAGAAATTCCCCAGCAGATGGAAAAAGCTGATCCTAAAGAATTAGATCGCTTAATTCATCAATTGGATCGCCTACAAAGACAATTTGAAGCGTTAGATGGTTATGGATTAGAAGCGCGCATCGAGAAAATTTTACCAGAAATGGGCTTTACTATTGATGACGGTGATCGCTTGGTAAGTTCTTTTAGTGGTGGTTGGCAAATGCGGATGAGTTTAGGCAAAATTCTCCTACAAACTCCCGATATTTTACTCCTCGATGAACCAACTAACCATTTAGACTTAGAAACCATTGAATGGTTAGAAAAATTCCTCAAGGATTTAACCACTCCCATGGTCATAGTGTCCCACGACCGGGAATTTCTCGATCGCCTCTGTACCAAAATTGTCGAAACGGAAAGGGGAGTTTCTACCACTTATTTAGGTAATTATTCTGCCTACCTACAGCAAAAATACGAACAACAATCCGCTCAGTTAAGTGCCTACGAACGTCAACAAAAAGAACTAGAAAAACAGCAAGCTTTCGTCGATCGGTTCCGGGCCAGTGCCACCCGCAGTACCCAAGCAAAAAGCCGGGAAAAACAATTAGAAAAGGTGGAAAAAATTGAAGTACCAATCGCCGATGTGCGTACCTTAAAATTCCAGTTTCCTCCAGCAGTTCGTAGTGGTCGAGAAGTGGTAACTATTAAAAATCTCGTTCACATTTACGATGATAAAATTCTCTTTTTGGGAACAAATCTGGAAATAGAAAGAGGCGATCGAGTGGCGTTTTTAGGTCCGAATGGTGCGGGAAAATCGACGCTTTTACGTTTAATTGTTGGGTTAGAAACCCCCACAGAAGGCTCGATCGAAATCGGTAAACATAACGTTATTCCTAGTTATTTTGAGCAGAACCAAGCGGAAGCTTTAGACCTAAATAAAACTGTTTTAAATACCATTCATGATGAAGTTCCTGATTGGAAAGATGTGGAAGTTCGCAGTCTTTTAGGGCGATTTTTATTCAGTGGGGAAACGGTATTAAAAAAAGTAGAATCCTTGAGTGGTGGCGAAAAAGCGCGTCTTGCTTTAGCCAAAATGTTACTTGCTCCCGCTAACTTATTAATTCTCGATGAACCCACCAATCACCTCGATATTCCCGCCAAGGAAATGTTAGAATCAGCTTTAAAAGTTTATGAAGGCACAGTTTTAATTGTTTCCCATGATCGTTATTTTATCTCCCAGGTCGCTAACAAAATTGTCGAGATTCGGGATGGGGAATTAATTGCCTACGCGGGAGATTATCACTATTATCTAGAAAAACTAGACGAAGAAAAACAAAAAGCTGAACAAAAACGCATTGAAGCAGAAAAAGCGGCCAAAGCTGCCGCTAAACGGGCTAAACAAAAGGCCAAAAAAGGTTAGAATGTAAAGTATCACCCTATCCACGATTATCTATTCATTAATCAATCTTATGGCAGCTATAAAAGTAGGCGATCGAGTTCCCGATTTTTCTCTCCCTTCCCAAACAGGGACAACGGTTAATATCAGCGATTTAATTGGTAAAAAATCCCTAGTCATTTATTTCTATCCCAAAGATGACACCCCGGGTTGTACCGCAGAATCCTGCGCTTTCCGCGATAGTTACGAAGTGTTTACCGACGCAGGTGCGGAAGTTATTGGTATTAGTGCCGATAGTCCCCAATCTCATCAACAATTTGCCCAAAAATATAATCTTCCCTTCACCCTTTTAAGTGATAGCGATAACCGAGTCCGGAAATTATTCGGTGTTCCCGCTACCTTATTTGTCCTCCCCGGACGAGTTACTTATATCATTGATAAAGAGGGAATTGTCAGACATATTTTTGATTCTATGTTAGATTTTAAGGCTCACGTTACCGAATCTTTGAACACGATTAAATCTTTTTAGGTTGATGATTATGTAAAAAATAAAAGCATCTATCCCATAATTAGTCCAGTTCTGACTTAAAATAAAATTAATGGTGTGTTAATTGAGACTAACACACCCTCAATCTACCTTCTATCTCTAAATTTGTTTTTACTCATGTCTGCAAGAGATAAGTTTCATGGATTGGTTAAGCATGACTTGGAAAATGAGGGTTGGACAATCACTCATGATCCTTACACTATCGACTTAGGTTTTGTTGATTTTTATCTAGATTTAGGTGCAGAAAGGCTATTAGCTGCTATAAAAGACGATGAGAAAATAGCAGTAGAAATTAAAACATTTTTAGCAGCTTCGGCAATTTCAGAATTTCATACAGCTATTGGTCAATTTATTAACTATCGTATCGCTTTAGAAGATAATGATCCTAAACGCTTACTTTATCTAGCGATTCCCGCAGATATATACAAACGCTTTTTTCAGAATACATTTATTCAGACAGTAATTCACAAAAACTAGATTCCCTTGATAGTCTATGACAGCGAAAAAAAGGAGAAATTACAATGGATAAAATAAACCGATATCGCCAACATATTCAAGAATTAATGATCGAAAGAGCCAAACTGAGAGCGCCTAGTGATCCCGTCAAAACTGAAACAGTTTTTGATACCAAATAGGATCGTTATCTCTTGGTTCATGTGGGTTGGCGGTACAGCATCACGCGCATTTATGGCTGTATAATTCACGTTGATATTATCAATAATAAAATCTGGGTGCAGCACGACGGCACGGAAGAAGAGATCGCTGATAAATTGCTAGGGAGGGGAGTCCCCAAACAAGACATCGTTTTAGCCTACCATGCGCCCCATGTGCGACAATATACCGAGTTTGCCCTTGGCTAAAACCATTAATTGATGACCTTGCCCATACAAGTTTTACCCCAAGACGTAATCGATTTAATTGCCGCGGGAGAGGTAATCGACTCTTTAGGCGCTGTGGTGCGAGAATTAGTCGAAAATGCCATTGATGCGGGGGCAGATAGGATTACTATCGATATATCTCCCCAAAACTGGCGAATACAAGTATCGGATAACGGCCGGGGAATGTCTAGAGAAGATTTGCAACTGTGTAGTTATGCCCACAGTACCAGCAAAATCCGCCAACGGGACGATCTTTGGCAGATTACCAGTCTCGGATTCCGTGGTGAAGCTTTGCACAGTATCGCACAGGTGGCGCGTCTGCGGGTTGCCAGTCGCCATGACGATGATTTAGGTTGTTATTGTCTTTACAATCACCAAGGCGAGCCGGATAATTTAGAAACGATTCCTATAGCTATCGGCACTATCGTCACGGTAGAGAATCTCTTTGGTAACTTTCCCGTGCGTCGTCAAGCTTTACCGTCAATTAACAAACAATTAAAGGATATACAGACTTTAATTCATAATTTTGCCCTCTGTCATCCCCAAATTACTTGGCAGGTTTTCCAAGATCATCAAGACTGGTTACGCATTAGTCCGAGTAAGGATGCCAGTCAAATATTACCACAATTAGTTAAATCTCTGCATTTTAACGATTTAGCATCCCTAAAACTTGATTTAACGACTCCTGACGCAGAATCTGCCCAAATTGAATTAGTCATCGGTTTGCCCGATCGCATTTCTCGCCATCAACCGGATTGGGTTAAAATTGCTGTTAATGGGCGAATGGTGCGCTCATCGGAGTTAGAACAGGCAACATTTCAAGCTTTCGCTCGCACAGTCCCTAAAGATCGCTATCCCGTTTGTTTTCTCCATCTACATCTTAACCCTCGTTCGATCGACTGGAATCGTCACCCAGCTAAAGCGGAAATATACCTGCATAACCTCGTTTTTTGGCAAGAACAGATAATTTTAGCCATAGACAAGGCGTTAGGATTAAATCCTGAATATATACCCGAAAAAGCGCAAAATCAGCGCGTCAGTCAAATTCTCAAGGCTGCCGAAGAAAAAAGCACTTATATAATAGGGGAGAAATCCCCGAAAAATCGGCTGGAATTAAAGGCACTAGCTCAAATTCACCAAACCTATATAGTTGCCGAACATCCTAACGGATTATGGTTAGTGGAACAACATATTGCCCATGAGCGGGTTTTATACGAACGTTTAGAGGATAACTGGGAAATCGTGCCTTTAGATACTCCGATCATCTTAAATCAGTTAACTCCTCGACAAATCGAACAATTACAACGTTTAGGATTAGAAATTGCTAGTTTTGGCGATCGCTCTTGGGCGGTTCGTAGTATTCCTGTTCTATTAAAAGAACGGGAGGATCGGGCTGATGCTTTACTAGAATTAAGTTTAGGGGGGGATTTACAAACTGCTCAGGTTGCCACCGCTTGCCGGAGTGCGATCCGCAACGGTACAGCTTTAAGTTTAGAAGAAATGCAGAATTTACTCGATGATTGGCAAAATACCCGTAATCCCCGCACCTGTCCCCACGGAAGACCAATTTACTTATCCTTAGAAGAAACTTCGCTCTCTCGCTTCTTCCGTCGTCATTGGGTAATCGGCAAAAGTCACGGCATTTAATCAGTTATCAGGAGATAGGATACAGGTTTTAGGTGTTAGGGGTTGGGGTTTCAGGGTTTTGGGGTTTTAGTTCAATTTCCCCACCTCCCCACTTCATAATTCATAATTCATAATTCATAATTCTCACCTCCCCACTTCATAATTCAGGTTCTTCGTTACTTGGTATGGTTCGATATGGGGGCATAAATCGACTAAATCCTTATCTGGCAAGAGATTTAATTGATTAGTTCGCTCTAGATCAAAAATAATTGACAAAAATCTAACCCTGTCCGTTTCATAAAACAAACCGAAGAACCATAATTCATAATTCATAATTCATAATTCATAATTCATAATTCCCCACTTCATAATTCATAATTCCCATCTCTCAATTCGTAGATATTGCTAGGGAAAAACGAAAAGTGCTGCCTTTACCTAATTCACTTTCCACCTCGATTTGACTTTGGTGTAATTCCACTAAACGACGGGTAATTGCTAAACCAATACCACTACCCCCAGAATAACGGGAACGAGAACGATCGGCCCGCCAAAAGCGCTCGAAAATAAAAGGTAAATCCTCCGCTGCGATGCCAATTCCCGTATCGATAACGGCAATTTGTAGGTGGTTTTTGTCCCTTGTCACTTGCAGGGTAATTGCACCATGATCGGTGTAACGAATCGCATTACCGAGCAGATTGACTAAGATTTGTTCCAGGCGATCGGGATCGGCCATAACTGAGGGTAAATTGGGGGAACAGTCTAACTGTAAAGTCGGTCCATCTTCTAATAGTTGATCGGCAAATTTTTCGATGAGAGAATTTAACAAAGGTAATAAATTAACCGGTTGTAGTTTAATCGATAGATAACCAGATTCCGCTTGCGATAGTTCCTGTAGATCGTGGGTTAAACGTTCTAACCTGCGGGTTTCTTTCACTAATTTCTGATAAAGTTCTGGATTAGGTTCGATCGCACCATCGGCTAATTCTTCTAAATATCCCCGCACCACAGTTAAAGGGGTGCGTAATTCGTGGGTAAGATCACCGATTAATTCCTGGCGCCTTTTTTCCACATCGGCTAAACTAATCGCCATCTGATTAAAACTAATGGCTAATTGATTTAATTCTGGGATTTCGCTTTCTGGAACTCGCGCCGATAAATCCCCTTCAGCAAAATTTTTAGTGATTTGTTTCATTTGTTTTACTGGTTTCATAATGCGTTGAGAAACCAAAAAACTTAGATAACCGGCCGTACTTCCCCCCGCAATAAATGACCAAATAGCACTACTATCCCAAGCTGTCTCAAAACCCCTAACTAAGAAAGTTCTCGCCGAGCGCACGGTAAAAAATCCCTGCCTTTCTAACTGTTCTAAACGCAAAACAAACATTCGTGGAGAAGATAACTTAGCAATGATAATAAAGCTACTCAATCCCACCACCATAACCAGGAGATGGGATAAAAATAATCTGGTTCCTAAGCTTAATTTTGGTAGCTGCATATTTTTTAAAAAACTCTATTTGTCTTGAATATTCTTGACAGATTGCTGAATAAATCTAAAAACATTGTTGGATAATATCTTTAGGTCTTTTTGAAATTAAAAAGTGCCAGCCATTAGACTGTTCGGTGGGAAAATTTAGGTACTTTTTCCCTGAAAATTAGGTAATTGACCACCTAAAAATGGGGAAAACCCCACACCATACCCCTAGAAAAACTTTCAGCAAACCCTATGGATAGTGTTTATCATAAAGATGAAGTATAACAGGATTTACTATCGACCACCGACTCCCCACAACGAAAACTTTGTACCTCACCATTAAGATAACTGTCATATATTCGGCTACAGCATCTTGAACAATCTCCCCTCAAGCTATGCTGTGAAGGGAGAGTAGGTCAAAACTTAACTTTTTGCCGCTCTATGCTATCGTATCAAGATGCGATACTCTGTTAGGAGATGATTTTGCTTGAGTCATCTGCTCAAAGTAGCGTCTGTTTTTTTTAACCCTTATCCCCAAAAGAGAATCTTTTCTGTATGCTAGAGGCTAATAATCAGGGAGAGAATCAAATATTTCTCTATGAAGTTGTTTTTTCCGGTTCTTCTGGCTCTTTGCCTCAACGCTTCTCCCGGACAGTCCTGCGAGTACCTAAAAGCCGCATGAGTCAAGAAACACAGCGCCTCCTGCGCCAAGGGGCCAAGATTCTTAGTATAAGGCCTATTGACCCAGAAACTGTCTCGATCAAGCCTAGTTTACCCTCTCAACCCTGGTGGATAGAGATCACCACCACTCAGCCGAAATGTCTCTATTATTTCGGTCCTTTTGAGAGTTTTTCTGAAGCTTTATCCCATCAATCTGGTTATATCGAAGACCTACAATCAGAATCCGCTCTGGGAATTAACAGCGAAATTAAACAATGTCAGCCAGAGGTTTTAACTCAAGAAGATTTTTAAGGTATGGTATCTAATTATACAGATTTTTAGGAATAGTTAGTTTCCTCCTGTTTTCGTTTAATAATTCCTTTACCCTCACAGAATTTACAGGGGACGGATTCATTCTCCGTCTCTAGATAGATTCTCCCTTTGCCTTGGCAGTGGGGACAAATAACTTTTTCTTCCCACCAATAATTCTCTAAAAAAGCCTCATCAGTAATATAGGTAAAATCTTCAAACATTGGCTTGTCCTCTTATCATTCAGATAGCTTAATCTGGATTCATCTTTCAACCTGAGAAATTGAAAATCAGTTTTACCACCATCCTAAAAAAGATCGGGTTCATTCTTCTTGAAACTTAAATTACTTCACATTTATTTATATTTATTAATATATAATGAGTGTTCACTGTTAATCTGGTGTACCTCACATCTGGGTGTTTTACTTTGCGGAGTTGCGATTTTTGCAGGAGTTTTACTGTTTACCGAACAGAGCAAAAAATCTCCGGCACTCCCTTCTCTGGTGCAGTCTTAACCAGTAATTTAGATAGTCAACAGCTTATTAGCCACTCTTTGTGCTAGTTTAAGCCTAGTCGGTTGGAAAATTTTCGTTTTCCTGATTACCCGCGCTCATGAGGTTAGAATAGGAACGAATCGCGATCATAGCCGATCGATTGAAAATGATTAGCCGTAGCAATAAGGCAATAGAATTAATAGTTGAGGAATAAAAAATAATGACCACAGAATTAGAAACCCAAAAAGTTACCCCAACTCGCTGTTTAGTTGGTGCGGCAATTTCGGCAGCATTGGGGACAATTCTCTATTATCTCACGGCGGCGATCGGTCATTCTTTTTACTCAAAACCGATGGTTGCTCACAGTCCGATCGCCTTGAGAATTGGCAGTGCTGTCCGCACTTTAGTTTTTGGGTTAGCTTCTCTAGGAACCTTTATTTTTGCTTTTGTCACCATTGGTTTAATTCTTTTGGCTATCCAATTACTACTTAAGCGCAATCAACAAACTAATTCGTAAAATTACAGTTTTAAACTGCCCAATTCCCATTGATAACTAAACCCCATCTCCTCGCTTATGCAGAATTTAGACGAAAATAGCCTCGATTACGTCCTTAGCAAACCGGATTTAGCCGAACAAAGACAGGAATTTCGGGGACTTAGCAATAAAGTTTATTTTAATTTCGGTGGTCAGGGAACCTTGCCCAAGGCCGGATTAGAAGCGATTATCGATACCTATAATTTTCTCCAACAAAAGGGGCCTTTTTCAGGACAGGTAAACGATTGGATTACCAAAAAAACGGAACTTCTCAGGCAAGAAATGGCGCAAGAATTGGGAATCAATCCCAGCAATCTCTCTATCACCGAGGATGTCACTGTAGGCTGTAATATCGCCCTCTGGGGAGTGGATTGGCAAGCGGGGGAACATATTTTACTAACCGATTGTGAACACCCCGGAATTATCGCCACAGTTCGGGAAATTGCCCGTCGTTATCATCTGGAAATCTCCACTTGTCCTATTCGGGAAACTTTAAACGGCGGCAACCCCATAGAAGTTATTTCCGCTCATTTACGGCCAAAAACTAGGGTTTTGGTGATTAGTCACGTTCTCTGGAATACTGGACAGGTTTTACCCCTCAAGGAAATCTCGCAGCTTTGTCATGATAATTCTGTCACTGAAAAACCCGTTTTAGTGGTGGTGGATGCTGCCCAATCCGTGGGCTGTTTGCCCTTAAATTTAAGCGCTACTGGCGCCGATTGTTATGCTTTTACGGGTCATAAATGGTGGTGTGGACCGGCCGGTGTGGGAGGATTGTATATTCGTCCCGAAATTTTCCCTAGTTTACAGCCCACTTTTATCGGTTGGCGCGGTATTGAAACAGATAACCGAGGACAGCCTATCGGTTGGAAACCAGACGCTAGACGCTTTGAAGTGGCCACTTCTGCCTATCCTCAATTTGAGGGTTTAAGGGCAACTATTGCGGTACATAACGCCTGGGGTGATGGGGGACAAAGATACGAAAAAATCTGTCAATTAGCGGCTTATCTCTGGGAAGAATTAAAGACGATTAAAGGGGTAAAATGTTTAAAAAATTCTCCGCCAGAATCCGGTTTAGTTTCCTTTCAAATTGACTCGGCCATCACCCCACAAAATTTAGTGCAACAGCTAGAAAAACAAGGATTTTTACTGCGAACTCTCCTCGACCCCCTCTGTGTGCGTGCCTGTGTTCATTATTTCACTTTGCCCTCAGAAATCGAGCAGTTAGTAGCGGCTATCAAAAAGTTAGTTTAAAGCGCGTCGGGGATATTTTTATCCCTCGGCCATTAAGCGTAATAACTCGTCAGTAGATAACTTTCCGCTTGCGTCGGTCCCCTCCAATAAACTATCGGCGAGATCCCGTTTATGATGGTGCAGATCGACAATTTTTTCCTCGATCGTATCCTTGGCAACCAAGCGATAAATCGTCACCGGACGTTTTTGTCCGATACGGTGAGCGCGATCGGAGGCCTGATCCTCCACTGCGGGATTCCACCAGGGATCAAGATGGATAACATAATCGGCTGCGGTGAGATTTAATCCTGTCCCCCCAGCTTTTAAACTAATTAAAAATACGTCCCCTTCCCCCGCTTGAAACGCTTTCACCTGTTTCTGCCGATCGCTGGCTGGGGTACTACCATCGAGGTATTGATATTTTATCTGCCGTTGCTCGAGATAACTGCGGATAATCGCTAAATGATCGACAAATTGACTAAATACCAACGCTTTATGCTGATTATCTAATAAGTCATCCAGAATTTCCCCGAAACGGGACAATTTCGAGCCGGCTAAATCCAAATCTGGAGCCACTAACTGCGGGTGACAACAGGCCCGGCGTAATTTCATGATCTCTGCCAGTACCTGGAGATGTTTTGCCCCGGCGGTACTGTCACTCTCGCTTAATTTCTCCAAAGCACGCCGCCGTAAGGCCTCGTAAAACGCCTTCTCCTCGACGCTTAACTCGATCGGGACTAAAATCTCGGTACGGGGCGGTAATTCCGCCAGAACTTGGTTTTTGGTGCGCCGGAGAAGGAAAGGCCGCACCAGTTTTTTTAACTGTTCGCGAGCAGTTTTATCACCGTATTTTTCGATCGGGGTGGCAAAACGGCGATCAAAACTTTCCAAGGAACCCAACAATCCGGGGTTAATAAAACGGAAAAGATTCCATAATTCCCCTAAATGATTCTCGATCGGTGTTCCCGTGGTGATTAGTTTAAAATCCCCCCGCAGATTCATCGCTGCTTTCGATCGCTTGGTGGAGAAATTCTTAATCGCTTGGGCCTCATCGAGAACGATTGTCCGCCATTCCACCCCGGCCAACATAGTAGCCACTTCTTCCTGCTGTAATAATCCATAGCTACAGACCAACAGATCAAAAGGTTGCAGTCGATCGAGTAGTGCTTGCCGATCGCCTGTTCCCAATTGGATGATATTTAAGGTGGGTGCGAACCTTTCCGCCTCACTAATCCAGTTCAAACATACTGAAGTAGGGGCGATCGCTAAAGTCGGTCCCTCCGAGGCGCGGGTAAGGATCACTGCCAGAGCTTGTAAAGTTTTCCCTAATCCCATATCATCGGCCAAACAGGCCCCGGCCCCCCACCGGGCCAGCCTAGCTAACCAACGAAAGCCTTCCAATTGATAGTCACGCAATTCTGCCTGTAGAGTTGAGGGGACTTCTGGGGTAAAATCCTGACTCTCCTGAAAGCGTTGTAAATTATCGCGCCAACGTTTATCGGCCTTGAGTTGTCCCACTTCCTCGGTGAGTTCCGAGAGAATCGGGGCAGCGAAGGGATGAAACCGCAAACCGTCGCCGGACTTTTCCGAGAAAGCGCGCATTTCCTGTAACCGTTCCCGAAATGCCTCGGTTAATGCCAGAAATTGACCATCTCCGAGGGGAATAAACCGCCCTGGCGCTCCCTCTAGCAATTTCATCAACTCCTGCATACTCAGCACCGATTTCTCCTCTAGGTGCAGTTCCCCACTGACGGCAAACCAATCCCGTTGACTGTGGATATTTAGGTGTAGGTCTTGTAATCGAAGCTGACGCGACACCCGCCATTTTTCCCCTTCTGGCCATTCCACAAGGACGCTATCGCTTAATTCCCGCAATTCCAGCAGTAGATCTAGACAATCCTCTGGATTTTCTAGCCGCCATTCGCCATTTTCTTCCTCAAAACTGATCAGGATCGGACAAGAATCGATCGCTGTTTGGGCCAGTTTTTTCTCTAGGGCTAGATCTCTGGTGGTTTGCAGCCGTTCCCCCTCGATCTCGGCGATTACTGTTTCTCCCCCTTTTCCGGGCTGGAAATAGGGACCGGCTGCCCCAAAAGGACGGCTGAGAACCGCCACTTTTAAACCCTCTCCGGCCGGTAAGAGATGAATCCGGGGTTGACTATCGGCTGCCACTGACCGGGCTGCTTTTCCTCCGCCGATATCGGAATGTACTGTCACTATCCCGGACAGGGAATTGATCGCAGCCAGGACTTTTTCCCGGCCTTTGTCGGGTACTTCTAGGCGGTTGCTTTTGCCGATAATGTCGGCGATGCTTCGGTGTTCCGGCTTGACTTCGATTACCTTAACGCGAGTGGGGGTTTCTTTCCAAATCAGCACTTCTTGGCGATCGCTGAGATCGGGCAGTAAAGACAGGATTAATTTACCCGATTTTTCCTTTCTTACTCGCAATTCTGGTTCCCCGGCGACGATTTCTACCCGCGTTCCGGGGGAATCTTCCCAAAACACCAGGGGATGACCGATCAGTTCGATAATAGCCCGGCGCTCAAAGTGATACTCGTTCTGGCCATAGTAACTGGATTCCACGAAGATATGGGCGCAAATTTTCAGGTCTTGCGGGGTTAAATAGTCAATTTCCCCAGTTTTTCGCAGACGTTTAAGGGAGACGGGACGGCCACGACTCCAATTACCCCGCGCGTCGAGTTTCTGTTCTTTTGGTTGCAGGAAATAATCCTCGGAATGGATAGTGAGAAACCAAGCAAGGCGGACGACGGGGTTAGATTTACCCGGGGTTGGTGTTGGCGCGCACAGATTAGTCAAGGCATTCAGGCACAGTTGCCAAGCTTCTTGGGGTTCGATCGCATCTACCAGGGGGGAAGGGAGACGCTGGTTTTTAAGCACCTCCGCTTCCGGCGCTCGATCGAGTCGGGACAGTAGGGCCCCGGTTTCTAGGGCTAACCAATGGTAGCCGGCCGCCTTGGCATCTTTGTAGAGGGGCAAGAGTAGGCGGGGCAGATGTTTTTTAGCGATGTCGCTGCTCATCCAGTAGAGACAGATACTACAGATAAGAGTCTCTAGACTCTGGCCCATTTGGTAGGGATTGATCGTCGCGTCGATGATTGCGTCTTTGGCCTGCATATCTCCCTGACGGGCAGCGATGATTTTTTCCAGACGGGCATAGATAGGACTGAAAGGATGATCGTTTTGACGCGTCACCCAACTGATATAGCTGGCGGCTTCGGCGAGACGTTCGGGGGTTCCTTCTTTGAGGAGGGCAAAAATAAAGGAGAAGCCGCTAATCGAAGAAAAATAGATTTTTTGTTTTCCTTTGGCTTTTTTTAGGGCTTTAAGGGCGAGGGTATATTCTTGGATCGCTTTGCTGTTTTCCCCGCCCAGAAAGGCAATCCAACCCCGTATCGCCCCGATTGCTGCTGCTTGGTTTTCCGGGAAGGGGCGATCGAGATACCGACGCACTTTATCGCTTTGTCCTCGGATGATTGCCTGTTCGAGCCACAAATGGGCTTCGGAAACACTGGTCTGGTCTTGACAGAGTTCTTCTAGGAGGGAAAAAGCTCCATCGGCGCGAGTTATTTTTTCAAAAGCCTTGACAAGAATGCTATTTAGTGCTATTGCCTGAAATTTGGTCGGTTGCGTCCGTAACCAATCCCCATCGAAGGGGTTATCGTAGATGAGGATAAGAAGGTCTTCTAGGCTGGTTTTTGGGGAAGAATAGCTGGTTTTCTGATAATCGGCGATTTGTTGTTCGACCGAGTCGAAATCCTGACGATAGATGGCCAGACGGATTTCTCGGATTAATTGCTCTTTTCCCTGAAAAACTAGGCTTTCATCCCAACGAGTTCGGGGCTGCGGCAGTTTTGCCTTGATAATCTCGGCAAAACGCTTGAATTCTCCCTTGCTAATGCTATCACGGCTGGCAATCTCGACGAGGAGGGGATGACAGCGCGGCCCGTAGCCTTTGTCCTGGGTGATGACTTCTGCTTCTAGGAGGAGATCTAAATGGGATTTCAGGGTTTGGCCGTTAAGTCGCCGGTTGTTCTCGTCGCGGTAATGAGCTTGATTTAAACATTCTAGAAAAGTGCTGCGGGCGATCGGTTCATAGATTAGGGAAAAAAAACGGACGATCACCTGATCTAGTGCCGATAATTGTTGGTAGCGTTCGATGATTTGACGGCGGATTTGCTCGATATCTTGCATATTCGGTTATATTCGCTGATAATCCTAATCTTTTGGCGGGGATATGGCGGCAATTTATGGACGGGTTTCCAAAAAAGGTTCGATATCGATCGGGAACCAGTCCCCGTCTAATACCTGTTGGAGAGTGAATATAGGCTCTAGGGGAATCGCATTTTTATCGACTATCCGCGCATTAATCAGGGATTTTCTGGCGGTTAAATAGGCTTTTTTCCAAGAATCGCGGGCATGGTTGACGAGGGTGGCACTATCTATTTTTTGTTCTAATTGCGATCGGAAAGCGGCGATCTCCACTATCCAATGACGGGCATTCCGTTCTTTTTCCGATTCCCAATAGGATAGTTTGAGCAAGTGTTCGATTAAAACGGTTAATAAACTCGTTATTGCCTGTCTCTCGCTTTTTCCCATGCACTCCACTTCCTCGATCAGGTTTTCCCAGTCCACCAGGTCAAACTCTTTTCGCTTTAACAGTTCGGCGGTTTTTTCTGTCCAGAGAACAAAATCTTCTTCGTAGAGAGCGGTCATCATAGATTTCTCATCCCGACCGGAAGCGCGGGGTAATGGCTCGATTATAACGCTCGATCGCTATCCTTGATCGGCTTCTAGTCTGGGGAATTTTTGCCAAGTTAGAGATTTATCTCCTAGCACAAGTTATTTTTTTTGTCAAGAAAACTTTTTCTTTTTAACAAAAGTACACAAACATTTTGAGCAACGTCTGGGCTAAAAAGGGGGGAAAGAGAGAAAGTCACTAATATTGTTTAAGTAGGGCTTGCTGAATAATGGTAAAACCCTTTTAAAATAAGGCTTTTGACCTGTTAAAATCTGATATTAGTGCCATAAAATAGGATTAATCCTAAATCCGGTTATTAAAAACTGATTATTTATTCCCCTTTGCCTTTTGCCTCTCCTCATAACTAGCCTGTACTCAACGGATTTAGTATTAATGGGGTCAATACCTAATTTTCAGGGAAAAGTGCCTAAATTTCCCTCCCGATCACTGCAAGGGCTGGCACTTTTTGATTTTCCAAAAGTCTAAAAGTTTTACTCAACAAGGTTTTTAGATTTATTCAGCTAACCCTAATTAGGAAGTTGTCCTTTTCTTGGCTTTTCGGTTTGTGTTATGCAATGGACGGGGATTATAAGGGATGGAACCCTTATATAGAAAGGCATTTAGCGATTTTTGTCAATTGTTTTTGCTCTAGAGCGAACTAATCAATGAAGTCTCTTGCCAGATAAGGATTTAGTCGATTTATGCCCCCCTATCGAATCATACTAAGTAACGAAGAACCGAAAAATCCCCACCCTACCCAATCACCTCATGTAAATCCGTCGGTGAGAGGTTAGGATAAACCACTTCACCATCCTTAAACCAAATAATGCGCCAGGAATTACGCGCCACATCGGCCTCGTGAGTTACCATGACGATAGTAATGCCACTGTTATTCAATTCCGAGAAAATAGCCATCACCTCTTGGGTAGTTTTCGAGTCTAGCGCCCCCGTCGGTTCATCGGCAAGTAATAATATGGGTTGATTGACAATTGCCCTA
>VYKP01000026.1_pt1 | contig 48301 bp, 39 predicted proteins | sample 5114551 | NCBI WGS metagenome assembly VYKP01 (sample SAMN12291777, study PRJNA351875) | freshwater metagenome | isolation source: freshwater lake | place: USA: Michigan, Baseline Lake | collected 2013-08-09
TTGACCACTGTTACATTTTGTAAATCGAGGAGTTGATCAAAATTTATCCACATAACCCACCTCCTATTCTGTGTTACTATTATACCATGCTCACACAGAACCTAGAAGAGCCCCCTCTTTGGCAACTATTATTCGTGAGCAGTCTTCTCTCAATCACTTTGCTTGTTCATGAATACCAGAATAACTCCTGACCCCGATATATTGAGGGGATACAATCTACATCACTGTCAAAACCTGCCTCATCCCTTGCTACTGAACCAATAGAGACAGAGACTTTACCCCTAGTTTTTCTAATTGTTCTCGGTGTGTTGCGAGAATTGTTAGTACCTCATCTCGTTTCATGGCTATTTTCTGAAATCTGATTCCTTCATTGTAACCTTAATGTTTGTTTGATGAATAACATTAGACCTCGATCTAATATTATCTCAAGGCTCAAAGTCTTTTTAGTTAAGAAACTTACCCAAATAAAAATGATTTTAATCGCCCCATATTTTTTCAATGAAATCAAATTGGCAACGATAGATATACATTTCAGCTATAGAACTACTTAATTAGTAGATAGTATAAAAGCAAGCTGTGATTGGGTGATGATTTTTGGAGATGTCTCTTGAACAAGAGGATAACTTATGAATGTCTTTCTCAGCTTTAATTCTCCTATTCTAAACTGGTAAAAAATCAAAATCTATAAAGGTATAAGGACAAACTTGCGGAAACCTATCAACAGATAAACCAGTTTTTTTGATTACCGATCGCTTGGCTTTATCATAAATTATATCTAACCTAGAAGCACCATAATTGTAGAGGGTTTTTGACTGGAATAAAATTTCTAGTTCTAGACGGAAATTATCGATTTCATCGGCCCATCCCCGGCCACAATTACCTTTTTCAGTCAGCCAATACTGATACATTAATAAATGTTTAACGGTTTGAATTAGATAGCTTTCCACTTGGTTTCTTTGTTCTCTACCCAAATCTTCTATCTCCGTTAAAAGATGTTCCCAATCTAAATTTTTCATCTCCCCGCGTCGAATTTGTTCGGTGGTTCGCTCAATCCACAAAACAAAGTCCTGATCATAAAGTTGTTTTAATTCTTCCCACTGCATAGATTTTTGAGATTGAGCCGTGCTTTTACGATCAATCATAAACAACAAAACCCCCCACCAATGGGCGGGGGGTTTTTTAGTTACCTAATTCAAGGTTTAGCCGAACTTGCCAGCAGTGGAAGCGATCAAGAAGGCGGCGTAGGTGAAGATATAGCCAACGGTGAAGTGAGCTAAACCAACCAAACGAGCCTGAACGATCGAGAGAGCCACGGGTTTATCTTTCCAACGAACGAGGTTCGCCAGAGGAGTGCGTTCGTGGGCCCAGACGATAGTTTCGATCAACTCTTGCCAGTAACCACGCCAAGAGATCAGGAACATGAAACCGGTTGCCCAAACGAGGTGTCCAAAGAGGAACATCCAGGCCCAGACAGAAAGGTTATTAACACCGTAGGGGTTGTAACCGTTGATTAACTGAGCCGAGTTAGCCCAGAGGTAATCGCGGAACCAGCCCATCAGGTAGGTGGAGTTTTCGTTAAACTGAGCCACGTTACCCGACCAGACACCGAGGTGTTTCCAGTGCCAGTAGAAGGTTAACCAACCCAGGGTGTTCAACATCCAGAACATGGCTAGGTAGAAGGAATCCCAAGCAGAGATGTCGCAAGTACCGCCACGGCCGGGACCGTCGCAAGGGAAGGAATAGCCGAAGTCTTTTTTATCGGGCATTAATTTGGAACCACGAGCGTCTAAAGCACCTTTAACCAGGATTAGAACGGTGGTGTGTAAACCAAGAGCAATCGCATGGTGAACGAGGAAGTCGCCAGGACCGATGGTTAAGAATAGGGAGTTAGTGCCGCTATTGATTGCGTCTAGCCAACCGGGTAACCAAACATCACCGTAGTTGGGATAGGCGGTGTAAGCGATACTATCGGGGTTAGACAACAGTACGTTCATGCCGTACAGGGTTTTACCCGAAGCTGCTTGCACGAATTGAGCAAACACAGGTTCGATCAGGATTTGTTTTTCGGGAGTACCGAAAGCGACGACCACATCGTTATGAACGTAGAGGCCGAGGGTGTGGAAACCTAAGAAAAGGGAAACCCAGCTTAGGTGAGAGATGATCGCTTCTTTATGCTCCAGCATCCGCGCCAGCACGTTATCTTTGTTCGCTTCGGGATCATAGTCACGCACGAAGAAGATAGCACCGTGAGCGAAAGCACCCACCGCTAGGAAACCAGCGATGTATTGGTGGTGGGTATAAAGAGCCGCTTGGGTGGTGTAGTCCTTAGCGATAAAGGCATAAGGGGGTAGCGCGTACATATGCTGCGCCACCAGAGAGGTGATCACGCCTAAAGAAGCGAGAGCCAAACCGAGTTGGAAGTGGAGAGAGTTGTTAACCGTGTCATAAAGATTTTTGTGACCGGCTCCTAACTTACCACTGGGGGGTCTGTGTGCATTGAGGATGTCCTTGATGCTGTGACCGATGCCCCAGTTAGTGCGGTACATATGACCAGCCACAATGAAGATCACAGCGATCGCCAAGTGGTGGTGAGCCATATCGGTTAACCAGAGGGACTCGGTTTGGGGATGGAAACCACCTAAGAAGGTGAGGATCGCAGTTCCCGCGCCTTGGGCAGTACCGAAAATGTGGTTAGCAGTATCGGGGTTTTCCGCGTACACACTCCAGTTACCGGTGAAGAAGGGTAGTAAACCCGCCGGGTGGGGGGGAGTGGAGAGGAAGTTGTCCCAACCAACGTGCTGACCGCGGGATTCGGGGATAGCAACGTGAACGAGGTGTCCGGTCCAAGCCAGAGAGCTAACACCGAACAGAGCGGCGAGGTGGTGGTTCAGGCGAGATTCAGCGTTTTTGAACCAAGCGAGGCTAGGACGGAACTTAGGTTGTAAGTGTAACCAGCCAGCAAAGAGGAAAATCGCCGAGAGAATCAGCAGGAACACCGCACCTTGGTATAGGTCTTGGTTGGAGGTCATACCGATGGTGTAGAACCAGTGGTAAACCCCGGAATAGGCGATGTTAACCGGATTAGAAGCACCAGCTTGGGTGAAGGCATCTACAGCGCCTTTACCGAACTGGGGATCCCAAATCGCGTGGGCGATGGGACGGATATTTAAGGGATCTTTGATCCACTGCTCGAAGTTGCCTTGCCAAGCGACGTGGAATATAGTGCCGGAAGTCCACAGGAAAATGATTGCAATGTGGCCGAAGTGCGACGCGAAAATCTTTTGGTAGAGATTCTCTTCCGTCATGCCATCATGACTTTCAAAATCGTGGGCTGTGGCGATCCCGTACCAAATCCGACGGGTGGTCGGATCTTGGGCTAGATCTTGGCTAAATTTAGGGAATTTAGTTGCCATAGCTGTTTAGGAAATTCTCCTCTCTAAATAACTGAGGCTCTTACACGAGTGCTGGTTATTTCCTTTTTTAAATTCACCTTCTGTAATAGGAAACGCTTACAGAGGTATCGGTCAATCGACGCTGGTTGAGCCTAGTCTTGCCAATCCCCGGGGGACTGGCAAGCCCTTATAGGCAAGTTTAGCCAATCGAGAGACTTCTGGCCAAGAAGAATGCCCAAGTGGTGACAATACCGCCTAAGAGGTAGTGAGCCACACCAACGGCACGACCTTGAATGATGCTCAGGGCGCGAGGTTGGATAGCGGGGGCAACTCTTAACTTGTTGTGCGCCCAGACGATCGACTCGATTAATTCTTGCCAGTAGCCGCGACCACTGAACAGGAACATCAAGCTAAACGCGAAGACGAAGTGACCGGCTAGGAACATGATTCCGTAGGCGGACAGAGCAGAGCCATAGGAATTAATGACTTGCGCTGCTTGCGCCCAGAGGAAATCCCGTAACCAACCGTTGATGGTGATGGCACTTTGGGCGAAGTTACCGAGGGTAACGTGGGTGACAGTGCCATCGGGGGCGACGGTTCCCCAGACATCGGACTGCATTTTCCAGCTAAAGTGGAAGATTACGACCGAGATGGAGTTGTACATCCAGAACAGGCCGAGGAAAACGTGATCCCAACCCGAAACTTGGCAGGTACCGCCGCGACCGGGACCATCGCAGGGGAAACGGAAACCGAGATTCGCTTTATCGGGAATCAGACGGGAACCGCGAGCGTAGAGAACCCCTTTGAGGAGAATCAACACGGTGACATGGATGGTGAAGGCGTGGATGTGATGCACGAGGAAATCGGCAGTACCGAGAGTGATCGGCATCATAGCCACTTTGCCACCCACTGCTACTACGTCGCCACCGAAAGCATAACTAGCGGTAGTGAGAGCGTTAGGAGCGGTGTTGCCAGGGGCTAGGGTGTGGAGACTTTGTACCCATTGGGCAAAGATGGGTTGTAGTTGAATTCCCGTATCCGAGAACATATCTTGGGGACGACCAAAAGCCCGCATGGTGTCGTTGTGAATGTATAAACCGAAGCTATGGAAGCCAAGGAAAATACATACCCAGTTCAGGTGGGAGATAATTGCGTCGCGATGACGGATCACCCGATCGAGCAGGTTATCCACGTTCTTGGCTGGATCGTAGTCCCGCACCATGAAGATCGCTCCGTGCGCTCCCGCACCGACGATTAAGAAGCCACCGATCCAAGTGTGGTGAGTGAACAAGGATAGTTGGGTGGCGTAGTCAGTCGCCTGATAGGGATAGGGCGGCATGGCGTACATATGGTGGGCTACGATGATGGTTAGCGAACCTAAGAGAGCCAGGTTAATCGCTAACTGAGCGTGCCAAGAGGTGGTCAGGATTTCGTACAGTCCTTTGTGACCTTGACCGGTGAAGGGACCTTTGTGGTTTTCGAGGATTTCCTTCATGCTGTGACCGATACCCCAGTTGGTACGGTACATATGACCAGCAATGATGAGTAATACAGCGATCGCCAAGTGATGGTGAGCGGTATCGGAAAGCCAGAGACCACCGGTCACGGGGTTCAAGCCACCTTTGAAGGTGAGGAAATCCGAGTAAGCACCCCAGTTAAGGGTAAAGAAGGGGGTCAAACCCTGGGCGAAACTGGGATATAAATCCGCCATCTTGCTCGGTTCGAGAATGAACTCGTGGGGCAAGGGGATATCTTGGGGAGCGACTCCCGCATCGAGGAGTTTGTTCACCGGTAAAGAAACGTGAATCTGATGACCGGCCCAACCTAGGGAACCTAAGCCGAGTAAACCCGCCAAGTGGTGGTTCATCATCGATTCCACGTTTTGGAACCATTCCAGTTTCGGTGCGCTTTTGTGGTAATGGAACCAACCGGCAAACAGCATCAGGCCCGCCATCACTAAACCACCGATAGCGGTGCAGTATAGCTGATAGCTGTTGGTGAACCCGGAGGCGCGCCAGAGGTAGAACAGACCAGAGGTGATCTGAATACCGTGGAAACCACCGCCCACATCGCCGTTGAGGATGCCTTGACCGACGATCGGCCAGACCACTTGGGCGCTGGGTTTGATGGCAAGCGGGTTGGTTAACCAAGCTTCATAGTTAGAAAATTTCGCGCCGTGGAAGTACATTCCACTTAGCCAAACGAAGACAACGGCGAGATGTCCGAAGTGGGCGCTGAAGATTTTCCGAGAAATATCTTCGAGATCGCTGGTTTGACTATCAAAATCGTGGACGTTGGCGTGTAGGTTCCAAATCCAGGTGGTGGTTTTGGGTCCTTTGGCTAAAGTGCGATCAAAATGGCCCGGTTGACCCCACTTCTCAAAGGAAGTAGGTACTGGGTCTTTATCTACAATCACTTTAGCTACCGCCTCTTTGGGGGGGAGTGCCATGAGGATTCTCCTCTCTCGACAATAGACTTAGCGTTTTATTTGAGGATAGATTTTTTAACCTAAAAAAGGCAAGTTGAAATCTGACCCACCTTTTGTTAATGTCGCTTGACTTTCCTCTTGGGTGAGATTCCAGTCGAAAGCATCAATAGTAGATGATAAGTCTTTGTTCTCTCCTCTGTTCGTTGTGCTTAACAATAATTAAAATTCTCTCAATCCTTGATAGGAGAGACATTTTCTGCTATGGACGGTCTTAGTCAGAGTCAAACCGGTGATTTTTCTTTACAAAAGTTTATTAATTGTCGCCCCGGAAGCCAATTTCCCCCTTTTCTCCCCCACCAGACCATATAGAAAATTCAATAGATAGATTCTCAAAAAACAATCAAACAATTCTGTAAAATTGAGGCCATAACCTCATCTTCTCCCGCTTTTGCTGACACCAGAGCATTCAATGACTCTAGCAAAATCAATGGTTTGTATAGATTTTGGCCTTGGCTCTAGGAGGAACGTGCTATCCCTACTACATAAATTAATCCCAGTCAAAACCCTTCATATATGTCTTGTGATCGGTTTACTGACCACTCTGTTAACCGCCTGTGGCGATCGCTTGACAGCTACCAATCTCCCCACTTCCGAAACCTCTAATCTTCCCGTCGTTCAAGGCCGCATTTCTGAGGTTGCCCCCCCGGCCCTAATTCAGGAACTGCGCCCCAGTTTAGATAGTTACGCCCCCCAAGTAACGATTCTCAGTCCTCTGGCCGAACAAGTTTTCGATGACACCCAGGTGACAGTTAAACTACAAGTGTCAGATCTGCCAATTTTCCAAGACGATACCCTGAAATTAGGACCCCACTTGAGTCTGATTGTCGATAATGAACCAGCGGCAGCCATTTACGACCTCAAACAGCCGATTATCCTAGAAAATCTTGCCCCCGGTACTCACACCCTCCGCGTCTTGGCCCTGCGGCCTTGGCAAGAAAGTTTTAAAAATGATGGGGCCTTTGCTGAAACAACCTTTCATATTCTGACAAAAACAGGCAAAAATGCCACTGATCATAACTTACCCCTATTAACCTACAGTAGTCCGCAAGGAATCTACGGTGCGGAACCAATCCTGCTCGATTTTTATCTGAGTAATGCTCCTCTACGTCTGTCCAATACTGCCAACGAGGATAATAATCTTCAAGATTGGCGCATTCGTGTCACTGTCAACGGTGAAAGTTTTCTGCTTGATACTTGGGAACCAATATATCTCAAGGGTTTTGATAAGGGCAATAACTGGGTACAACTAGAATTCATCGATGGTAAGGGAAATAAAATCGAAAATGAGTTTAATACCAGCGTGCGCGTGATTAGCTTTGATCCCTCTTACCAAAACGGTCTTAGTCAATTAGTCCGCGGCGATTTATCCCCTACAATTGCCCGTAGCATCGTCGATCCCAACTATCAAACTATTCCCAGTCCAGAGGAAGAAACACCAATTATCGAGCCAGAAACCCCTATACTTGAGCCAGAAAGCCCTATAGTTGAGGAAACCCCTGTTATTGAGCCAGAAAGCCCTATAGTTGAGGAAAAACCAGTAGAGACAGAAAGCCCTATAGTTGAGGAAAGCCCTGTTATTGAGCCAGAAAGCCCTATAGTTGAGGAAAACCCTGTTATTGAGCCAGAAAGCCCTATAGTTGAGGAAAGCCCTGTTATTGAGCCAGAAAGCCCTATAGTTGAGGAAAGCCCTGTTATTGAGCCAGAAAGCCCTATAGTTGAGGAAAAACCAGTAGAGACAGAAACAGTCGAAAAGCTAGAGGAAACCCCTGAAGCGATCCAATCTCCCCTAACCACCATACCAGAGACAAAGGAGATTAACGAACCTGCCCCCGGTATTCAACCTCCGCTAGAAGTGGAACCTATTCCCGAACCCCAGAACAATAGCGAGGAAAAAATCACCATTTTCGATCGCATTCAACAAACCGTAAATCGCTTCCAGTCACCCTCTCCCCTGGGGGAAAAAGATATCGAACTACCCACCCTCGATCCTGAATTATTCAGCAATATCGATCTTAAAGCCTAGCTTCATCCTGTTTTTAGGGGAAGTGGGGAGGTGGGGGTTTTTCAGTGAGCAGTAAACAGTAATCAGTAATCAGTGAAAAGAAAGTTCCCAAGTTTGGTTCTATTGGAGTTAAGGTGATCAGCTTATCTTATCGAAAAAAGGGCATAAGCCTTATGTCCCTAGAATTAATAACCATTATGTAACACAGTGAACATTTTTCACCTGATGTCCAGAAGACCCCGAAGTTTTCACCTAAAACTTTCTACTTAGGGCTGGCTGAATAACTGCCTCCTGCCCTCTGTCTGTCCCCATCCTAGGTCTTTTTCGGTAAACCCTACTTAAAACTGGAATCTGCAATCTGATAACTGATAACTGATAACTGATAACTGAAACCTCCAACCGCTCGATCGAGAAATTATTAAACTAATATTTCGCAATATAGACAAAATTAGGAACTAGGTTATAATCTAAAACGTCTATGGACAATTTACTAACTTTTTGCTTGAGGTAATTGTGTTTAACAAAATTTCCCTTGTCGCTGGTTTTGCCGGTTTAGTTGCCCTAACTACCGTTGGCGCTGTACCTGCACAAGCAGGACCACAAAATAACGAAATCTTGATCAGTCAACTACGCGGCCATAACACCTACAGAGGTGAGCCACAACTTAACCCCGGTGACTATGTACTAGGTCGCGTCCGGGGAACCGTGGGTGGTATTCTGTCCGTCCAATTGATCAGACCTGTGACAGTGGATGGCAAAGAAATTTTCAGTGGCGACTTTACCGACGGAACCACCGCTCGTATTGTTGGGGATGCCACGGGTGGTGATGATGTACTATTGCAAGTGGTAGATGGCAAATTAGTTTATGTGGGTAAAGCTCGTCCCTATTGGGTTTCCCGCTTGAAACTAAAATCGGAAATCGCCGTCAGCAGCACTCGCTCGCAACTTTTAAGAGAACTTAACCAAAAAGAACCCGCTTGGGGACTTCCCGCTTTACCCCCGGAAACCAGAACCTTTACGGAAGTTGCCCCTCAACCCGCTCCCGCGCCTAGTGTATCTCCTATCCGCGGACTTTGGTAGTGGAAAGACATCAGGATAAAATCTCTTGTCTTTAGACTGAGAAGCGTGAAAACTTTCCTCTCAATCTAACCAATTTGGACTAAATAAATCCCTCTTTTTCAGATAAAAGGGGGATTATTATTGCTCTCTTAGGTTTGGTGGGTAAAATGTATTCTAAGATACATTCCTCCTAGCGAGGGGGTGGAACGAACCACAAAGACACAAAGGACACAAAGATTGAGCGATCCTATGTAAGTTGAACTTATCACACAGAACCTAGAAGAGCCGAGTCAGGAGTCAGTTATCAGGAGTCAGGAGATTGCTTTTATTTATTCTCCTATCTCCCCCGCAAAGAAGCGAAACTAACATTAACTAAACGGTTGTACGAACAGGGTTATCAACGAGAGGATATTCTCAGAATAGAAAACGGGTTTCTTGAAGAAACCCGTTTTCTGGATCGTCTTGTCAAGTAACCTTAAACTTGTTAGAATCAAAGAGTTGTTATTTTCTGGTAGTCATTCACCGCTCAGATTCGTTAAAATTATATTACATGACTAATAATGTTGACCATGATCGCTTATTTAAGGAGTTAATCTCCACCTTTTTTATCGAATTTATTGAGTTGTTTTTTCCTGAAGTAATCAATTATTTAGACACAGACTCAATTACTTTTTTAGACAAAGAAGTATTTACCGATGTCACGGAAGGAGAAAAGCATGAAAGCGACTTAGTAGCACAAGTTAGGTTTCTCGGAAAAGAATCTTTCTTTCTGATTCATGTAGAAGCGCAGGAAAGTTCTCGAAAGTGGTTTAATCGGCGAATGTTTACTTATTTCGCTCGCTTTCATGAGAAATTTGTCTTACCGATTTATCCAATTGTAATTTTTTCTTACTCCCAGCCCAAAAAAGAAGCAATTAGTCAGTATGTAGTCGATTTTCCCGATTTTAAGGTGTTAGAATTTAACTATCAGATAGTGCAGTTAAATCGATTAAATTGGCGAGATTTTCTCAATCAGCAGAATCCAGTTGCTTCGGCTTTGATGGCTAAGATGAACATTGCCGAGAAAGAGCGAGCTAAGGTTAAGGCGGAATGTCTGCGCTTGTTAATTACTTTAAGGTTAGATCCTGCGAGAATGCAATTAATTTCTGGATTCATTGATACATATCTCAATCTAAATCCTGCCGAAGAGATACAATTCCAAGAAGAGATTAGCACATTTAGTCAACCCGTACAGGAGGGAGTTATGCAAATTACTACCAGTTGGATGCGTCAAGGTATCGAACAAGGTATCGAACAAGGTATCGAACAAGGTATCGAACGCGAAAAAACATTGATTATTCGCCAACTTAAACGCAAGTTAGGGGAGATTAATCCTGCATTGGAAACTAAAATTATGCAGTTAAGTATTGATGATGTCGAAGCATTAGGAGAAGCTTTATTCGACTTCTCTGCGGTTGAAGATTTCATCAATTGGTTAAATACTTTAACTGCCTAGCTTTGACGTTAGCGATCGCCTTTTGGAGAAAACGGGTTTCTCAAAGAAACCCGTTTTCTGCGTAAGTATAGTATATCACAAAAATTGCTTCGATGTTTGAAGAGAACTGATAACTGATAACTGAAATGAATAACCCAAATACTGATTTTGATACTCCTTGGAAAGATGTCTTAGAAATCTACTTTGAAGACTTTGTTTCCTTCTTTTTTCCTCACGCTCACGTGGGTATTGATTGGAATCAAGACTTTGAATTTCTCGACAAAGAACTTCAACAAGTGGTGCGGGATGCTGAGTTAGGTAAACGTCAAAAGCTGACGTCGAGGTCCGAACGGGTCAAAACATAGTTTTGTAACCATGACCAACTTACCCCTGTTACTCTTAGGGTTATTTCATTCTCTTTTATGTCATTTTCTTAAATCGTTATCTGGCAAAGTTTTTAGTCGATTTCTCGCCATCAATATCTGAAAATTTTTCAAAACGTCGTGCTTAGTAGGTTGATTAATGAATCAACCTACACCTGTCAGTCTGCCACTTACCAACTGCGATCGCCGCGTTTTGTCCTCCAAAACCGAAACTAAGACAGAGACAATTTTGCAAGGAAAAATTAATGGCCGATCTGGTTAAATTTAACTGGAAAGGGGACTCGTTCACACCGACACAGGGGGGAATTAGCTGATTTTTTAGAGCCATGAGACAAAAAGCCATACCTAATGCCCCTGAAGCCCCTAAAGTGTGTCCTGTTGCCCCTTTTGTCGAGCTTACAGCCACTTGCGAGCCAAAAATGCTGGCGATCAGGTTTGCCTCCCGTTCATCGTTTAAACGCGTGCTAGTGCCGTGGGCGTGAATGTAGTGAATTTCATCTTTTCTTAATTTACTTCTGTGCAAACATAGTAATACAGCTTTGGCAGCACTATGATTATCCACCGCTGGGGCGCTAACATGATCGGCATCGCAGGTAAAACCATAGCCCAAAATTTGCCCGTAGATGGGGGCATTTCTACTTAAGGCCTCTTCCTCCGATTCAAGGACTAAAATCGCCCCACCTTCCCCCAAAACTAAGCCTTCCCTAGCTCTATCAAAAGGATAACAGCCCGTTTTCGCTAAGGCCCCCATCTGTTCAAATCCCACCAAAGTTAAGGGAGTGATCGGGGTTTCGATCGCCCCTGCTAAAACTCGATCGCATTCTCCCATTTTGATTAATTCTACACCCCGGGCGATCGACCAGATAGCCGTGGCACAGGCCGCCATCGGTGCTAAGACTGGGGCGCTGGTTTCTATCAATCTAGCGGTCAATACCGAGGCGCGATCGGGTAAACTATCTAACCAGTTTTCTACTATTCCCGTCGCTGCCATCTGTTCCCATAAACCCTGACAACCGCGACTAGAACCGATAGTGACACCACAATCCCTCAAGGGAGGCGTTAATTTCGCATCTTCGAGGGCAGCAATCAGGGCAATTTTGGTTAAATCGTCTAAAAATGCCGGTTTGTGACCGATTAAACCCAAGGGTAAAACGGGTAAATCAGAAAAGGGTTGTTGTCTAGTTATACCAGTTTTGCCCTCTAGTAATCTTGGCCAACTCTGACTTAAATTTCCCAGAGAACTGATTAACCCAATTCCCGTCACCACAACATTCATTTATCAGTTAAGTACCTAAGCAAAATTAATTACACATATCTAACCACCTCTTGCCTCTTGCCTCTTGCCTCTTGCCTATCTTCACCAGGAAATTAATTTTGCACGACTACTTATCAGTTATCAGTTATCAGTTATCGGAATATTAAATGATTAGGTGGGTTAGGGGGAAGATTAAATTATCGTCGCACGAACCCACCCTAACCGATCGCTATTTTTTCAGATTTTCTGCACTGGAAACAACTTTGGCCGAGTCAATTTTATCCCCTTGTTTGATCGTATCGATCACTTCCATTCCCTCAGTTACATAACCAAAAACGGCATAATCACCATCGAGAAAATTGATATCCGACAGAGCAAAATAAAACTGAGAAGAAGCGGAATTAGGTTGTTGAGAACGGGCCATTGCGATCGCACCGCGTTTATGAGGTAAAGCGACGATGGGAGTACGCGACGTGGCCTGTTGACCGATTGCTTGCCCATAAATCGGCTCTTTTTCGTCTTTGAGGAGAATTTCAAGGGGAACATAACGGGATTGCTTGGTTTCTGGGTCAACAAAACCACCAGTTCCGCGACCTTGGGGATCACCACCTTGAGCGACAAAAGGCTGCGGTTCTTTAACCACGCGATGGAAAGTTAAACCATTATAAAAACCTCTTTCCACGAGATCCACAAAGTTACCGGCAGTAATTGGGGCCGCATTGCCATCAATTTCGATCTTTACCGGTTTACCTTTGATGACCATCTCGACGACCGCAGTTCCATCTAAACGGGGTTTGTAATTATCCATGTTGACACTGCCCGAACTGGCAGGTTGAGAGGTTTGGGTGATACTAGAATTATCGGGGGTGGAGTTAGCTTCTGGGGAAGAACAGCCGAAAAGTGTTGTCGTTGTGATTAAAAAAACACAAACCACAGATAGCCAGCCAGATTTTCTTATCTTCATCATTTTATAGCCAAAAAGAGCGAAAAAAGGCCTACAATCCCTCTAGAGGAATTTCCAGAAAACGAGCGAGTTCCGCTCCTTGATTTTCCAATTCCGAGAGGGACATAGGATCACCGACGCGGGTTAAAGGGATATCGCGACGCTGTTTAATCCGCAGGAATAGTTCCCGTTTCGGGTTGAGTCCTTCTCGCACTTCGGCCCGTACAGCTTGCACATCTTCGAGAGGCCAATCGAGATCAATGCGACGATTTTTGCCGGGGTAGCCCCAACGAAAGATTTTAACTTTGCCGGTTTCCTTGTTAAACTCGTTGTAACCACCTCCAACATTCCAAAGGAGAGATAACCAGAGATAGATGGCTAAAAGCGTCCCCGCAGTACCATAAAAGAGGAGAGCGACTCCTTGGGGAATAAATTGTAAGGCACTGGTATCGCTAACGAGAAGTAGATTGACCTTTAAATAACTCGAAAGACCCGCGAGAAGAAACCCTAGACCGCCAATAGTGACGATTAAAGCCCAAAAATAGTTACTAGGGCGACGGGAACCCACTACTTCTTGCCGCAGGATCAGGCTATCTTTACTTGTTGTTTGCGCTTTCATGAATTCTTTGTAAGGTTGCCTAGAGTTATTTTACCGGCTTTTTTCTCCCCACTTCCCCAACCCCCAACCCTGACTTAGGTTGTCGATTGGGAGCGCAATGCGGTCAAAATAACTCAGACAGTTTTTCTCTGATTAGGATTAAGGGTACTCTTGGTCAGCGATTGCCTTCGAGAAAAGCTGACAACATTTCAGAAAATTTATTACCAATCAAAGGTTGACTTGCTAAGAAATAAACAGATGGAATTTAAAGCTTTCAGCGAGGGAGCATCGTTTCTGTTCATAACTAGACTTGATCTCGCTTTGTCAAGCACGCTGAGAATTTCCTTATCTACGTCCCAAATTTTATCCCAGTATTCTTGTCTAAGTTTTTGTGCTATTTTTATCTCTTTTTCTGGGGGGTGTAGAGTTTTTTTTGCGGTTTATTCTCAAGCGTTCAGCTATTCTTGCCACTGTCGCTACGCTTAACAATATACCAGTTTTTTCTAGGAATAGTTCCGATAGTTCGGCTAGAGTTGCATTATTATTTTCCTCAATTAACTCACCGAGGGCGATCATCTGTTCGGACGTGAGTTTTAAATGACGTCCACATCGATAAGTCTTCGGTCGAATATCTCCTGTTTCTCGAGATTGCTTCAAAAGCTTTTGGACGAAACTTAAAGTTACGCAGAATCTTTTCGCTAATTGTCTTTGAGAGATGGGTTCGTTGTAATAACAGTCGAGAATTTTCTGACGGAACTCTACTGGATAGGATTTCATTTTTTGTACAATTTAGCTATCGATGAAATTATACTTCATATTTATGATCAATGCTGTAACTGATAGGACGTTTTTGAACCAGCAAAAATTAATTATGTCAGAGGGGTAATCAATGAGAAAATCTTTAAAACCTTGTCATGAAAGCGTCTTATAAGCACCACAATCTGGTGCTTCTGTCAAGCTTTATTAAGAATTGTTGCCATGTCTTGACAAGGACAATCAGAATTAGATTTTGGGCTCTTCTCGACTTTGTGTGATAATTTTTGCTTATAGAATCGTGAAATATTTACCTGGAAAGACTTTTAGGACTATTTTGCTGAAGAAACTATCAGTATAGACCCCGTTTTAAATTACTGCATTTTTAACATCCACTCTACTGTGCGTTCATACAGTTCTAAATTACCAGTTTTTATCAAAGCATTAGCGGCTTTTTGTAAATAGTTAAGACTCGCTAATCTACTACTAGGATTTTTATCATCGTAGGTGGCAAGAGCCAAGTTATAATAAGCTTCGCCATAATTAGGCTGATAACTAATTGCTAATTGATAATCCGCAATTGCTTCTTTTTTCTTGCCGATTTTTTCCTTAACTAAACCTCGATTATAGTAAGCTTCAGCATAGTTAGACTGGAGAGAAATGGCTATATTTAAATCCTCCAAAGCACCAGTATTATCTCCCAAATCAAAGCGAATAACTCCCCGGTTATTATAGGCGATCGGATTATTAGAATTCAAGCTAATTGCCCTATCTAAATCCTCCAAAGCACCTTCCTTATCCCCAGTTTGTCGTCGAATAATACCACGATTATTATAGGCGATCGGATTGGCCGATATTCTCGGTGTTACCTGTACCTGATCGGGAATAGTAGCGGTATCTGTGCGTGCATTTCCCCGATTACTATACACCGTCACATCGATAGGATTAATGCTCAAAGATTGAATGTAATCTGTAATCGCTCCTTGGTTATCTCCCACGTCAGTGCGACTATTACCACGACTATAGAAAATTCTCGCATCGCGGACTTTTTGTAGGAATACATTATAATCCTCGATCGCTCCCTGTTTATCCCCTTTTTCAAAACGCGCATTAGCCCTTTTATGATATCCTTCTGGATCGTTAGGATAGGCAAGTAGATAAGTAGTATAATCTCTTTCGGCTGCGGCAAAACTTTTCAAAGCAAAATGAGCATCTCCTCGCGCCTGAGCATGACAAGAAACATTATAATTAGGACGAAAATCAGTTTCTCTGGAGTTATAAAAATAATTTTTTTCAGCAGATTCTCGGATATTTTCGCTACAGACAGAGCGAGAAGTAAAACTAGGTGTATTAATCCGATCATCTTGGGCTAAGGCAATATTATAATTATCTAAAGCCTCCTGATAACGCCCCAATTTATACAGCACTAATCCCCGATGATAGTAAGCGGCTGCATCATGACGATTTTGCGCCACTGCCGCAGTAAAATCCTCTAAAGCTCCCGCATATTCTTGATATTTATTAGCTCGCATTAACCCCCGATATACATAAGCTTTTGCGTCTTGGGGCTGCAGATAAATTGCTTGGTTATAATCTTGAATTGCCCCTTGATTATTGTTGAGTCGTAGGTGAGCATAACCCCGTTTAAGAAATGCTCTAGCATGGGGAACTTTATCGTAGTTAGGATTAAAACGGATAACAAGTGCTAAGTCTTCAATTGCTCCATTATAATACTCGATCGCCATTTGATATCCCTGTGGGGAATTAGAAGATAAATTGGCTAATTCCACTTCCTCGTCAGCAATTTCAATTTGTACTCTGGCACGGTTTTGATAACTGCTAGGACTATTCTTGGCTAAAAATAAGTTAGGGGAGCATTTTAAAACGATTTTATAATCCTTAAAAGCTTCTCGTTTTCCCCCTATCTTTTCTAAAGCTATTGCCCGATTATAATAGCCTTCAATTAGATCTGGTTGATATAAAATAGCCAGATCATAATCTTTGATGGCCGCTGTATAATTACCCAAGCGAGAGTAGAGGTTTCCTCGATGATAATAGCCACGATAATTCTCGGTTTCATAACCTATGAAACGCTGGTAATAATCTAAAGCTAAGGATTGATGATTGAGGAAAGAGGCAATGATTGCCAAGTTAAAGTAAACTTCGCTTTTATTGGGATTATATTTAAATGCTTCCTGAAAATCTGATCGAGCAGCTTCTAATAATTTTAGCTGACGCTGCTCCTTAGCCATGGATAACTTTAACACACCTCTTTGATAATAGGCTTGAGCTAGTAACTGTCGATCTTTGAACCCGGGAGCATTGTAATTACTATACCAAATATATTGACTAAAATCATCGATCGCTCCGTTTTGATCGTTAATTTTTTCTCGCGCTATTCCCCGTTGAATATAAAGTTGAATTGTACCCGGATCACTAGGATAGGCTCGCAGAGTAGCTGAATAATTAGCAATTTCTCTTTTAAGAGCATTAGTATCCACTTCTTCCTTAGAAATGACAGGACATGGCAGGTTTTCTACTGCTTTAACCGAGTTAACTTCTAAACCAAATAATTCCCAAAATAACAGGGGAGACAATAAAAATATTTTTCTAAAAAACTTGACATCTAAACTGTTTCGTGCTAAGGATGTGAAAATAGCTTGCTCTGTCAGGGTTTTAGAGATTAAAGGTTGTTGTGGCATGATGATTAAAAAAATTTGTAGTAAACTCAAATCTGAATTGCATCACTATTTGATCGTATTTGATAAAATACCGCAAATAGGGTTCGATAGTCAAGACATTTTCGGGGGTGATTGTTAATTGACTCCACAACTTTTGCGAATTCCTCCCGTTGGCTCTCCTAAACTGGTTACGGCACATTAGTATTTTTAATGAGCTTAAAAACTTAGATAGTATGGAATCGAATAAGGCAAAAATATTTTTTGTTAGAATTAGTATCCCGTCAAAGTAAGTTATCGAGCCGCTATCGGGTCAAAATATCTAAAAGCACAGATAAATTTGACATCGTCTTCGGTTTTATGGGTAGGATAGTTGTCTCTTGTCTTTTTTCTGCTCCTGTCTCGGATTTTCCTCACCTAACGGAAGATTTTTGATGTTTACAGGAGAGCCTTTGATCTCAAACAGCCCAACTAACTCGATAAAATAAAAATTAATGGCAGCAAGGAGATGAAATTTATGGCTGAGTCAAAAAGCTGGGATTTTCAGAGATTTTGGCAAACTCTCGACTATTTTGATAGTATTCCCCTCTGGAGTTGTCTGCAAAAGCTGCTCGGTTTCGGAGAAGATAAAAAAATTCAGCTAACAAATGAGCAAGGCATGAAGACTATTTTAGTCATTGGTGGTGAAAACGCAATCGGTAGAAAGGTAATCACTCAACTACAACAGCAAAACTATCAAATTCGCGCTTTAGTCGCTAATATTGCTGATGCTCGTCAATTATTCGGCGAAAATGTCGATTTATTCGCTCTGGAAACCCCGCAATTATTTACGGGGATTGATGAGATTATCTACTGTCAAGGGGAGAATAACCGTCATAGTTTAGCTAATTTACTTGATTTACTGAAAAATACCAGTATAATCGCCGAAAAAACCCTCTTTGACTTTAGCAATCCCAGCAGTGATATAAAAGAAATCTGGGGTGCAGTGGATGATGTGGTAATGGGAGGAGTGAGCGAGAGTCAGATAACCCTGACTAGAGGACGAGCGCTCTTTTCTGGTATCGTCAGAACCGAAAATAACGGCGGTTTTGCCTCAGTTCGTACCAAAAACCTGAATCCTCCCCTAAATTTATCTAACTACGAGGGAATAGAATTACAGATAGAAGGGGACGGAAAACGCTATAAATTAATTCTGCGTTGTGAAGGACGTTGGGACGGCATCGGTTACTGTTATTCTTTTGATACACTTGATCGCACCTTGCAAAGGATTTCTATTCCCTTTCGCGATTTAATCCCAGTGGTACGCGCCAAAACGATGGCAGATGCAGCCTCCTTTGATAGCAGTAGCCTCTATGCTTTGCAGTTAATGCAGAGTAAATTCGAGTACGATGGGGCCTTAAATCCCCGTTTCTCCCCGGGGTTATTTGCTTTAGAAATTGTCACAATTAAAGCCTACGGTGGCAAAAACCGCTTAATTATCGTTAAAGAAGGAGAAATCGTCGAAAAAAGCCTTTTAGATGCCAGTGGTTATCCCTACGAAGCGATCGATTCTGCTCAGATTTTCGCTAAACTTAATTAATTTAAATAAGCTTGGAACTCAAGGTACACTACTGAACATAGGGTTAAGATCATGACTATCGGGAGCATAATTAAGGAGGTATGTTCATGAGTGAACAGAATCCCTACGAACAACTTGGGGTGACTGAAGAATCCTCTTTTGAAGAAATTCAAGAGGCCAAACAAAGACTGGTGCAACAGTATCAGAATGATAGCAAAATTGTCGAATCGATCGAGGCCGCCTACGATTCTGTCCTTATGGATCGACTGCGGATGCGACAGGAAGGTAGAATCAAAGTGCCTGATCGCATTCGTTTTCCCGAACGTCTGACGATTCCGGTGGAAAGTAAACCAGTTACTAGCGGCAAATCTCCTAACTGGTGGAAAAGCTCAATCGATACACCTTCTGCAAAGGACATCGCTATACCAGCAGTGATTTACGCTTGTTTAGGAGCAATCACGCTGTTAGTTCCCGATCCCAGTGGCTCCCTTTTACCGCTGCTCCTAGCTTTTGGCGTTTTCGTTAATATCTATTTTTTCAACCGCAAAGAAAAACGTTTTGGCCGCGCCTTACTATTCACTCTCGCTGGTTTAGTGCTAGGAGTCGCTCTGGGAGCGGGATTAGCCAGTTTAGCTGCCAAGGCTGGTTTGAACGTTTTTGGCGATCGCCAAATTTATGCGCTCATCACTTTTCTGATCTTTTGGGTGATTAGTAGTTTTTTCCGTTAACCACTCGCTCGTAGGGAGCCTAAGATCACGTCCACTGCTTCCCCAAGGTTATTGACGATATAATCAGGCTCGTAGCTCTCTAAACGGGAACGGCTGCGAATCCCCGATAATACGCCAATAACCTTAATATTTTGGCTCTTAGCGGCGGCAATATCCGCTTCCGTATCCCCCACCATCCAAGTATCGGCAGCCGCTGGCAGTTCCTTAGCGGCCTTAGCCATAAGCAGGGTTTTGTCGCGCACGTCGTTGGTTTTCGTGTAATTATTATTTAGACAATAACGACGATTAGCGGCGAAAAAACGACCGATATCGTGGCGATTAAAGGCATGATCTAGCTCAGATACCCGCCGCATCGTCATCACGACTAAATCTATCTTTAAATCTTGGATTTTCTGGAGAGTTTCCAAAGAACCAACCACCGGGCGATCGTGGACAAGATAGGGTAAAGTATGGACAGTTTGACGACGAAGATGGGCAAATTTCCGCGCTTGATCTTCATCTAATCCTGACATTTCCCCGATGCGCTTCTCAGAAACCTGATCCCGTTTTAACTGCCAGAACTCTGCTTTCGATAATTCCCCAATAATTTGACCTTTATAGGCGGTTTTCTGCAAACAGTACTGATAAACTTGGTAATATCGCTCCGATACGTCCATTATCGGGCCGTCAAAGTCGCTAATTAGTCTCAACATCGCTCTAATGCTTCTCACTTTATTAATTTTTATATACAAGTTACCCTACAGTCTTGACAATGACAAGAGTTTTGTCAGGAAAAAAATTAGGGAAATGGGGAGATAGGAGAACTCAACTAAAACCCCAACATCCCAACACCCTTCAGTACCAATATCCCTAAGACTTCATTTTTGATATTTGTGGTGAAAATTTTTTCATTGGGACTGACTCCAGCAACAAACTTTTTGCAGCAAACCCTATTGAGGGTCTGCTGCAAAAGGTTTTGTGTGGGGGTAGGGTGTGGGGTTTTACCGATTTTGATAATGGCTTTAGCTAAATTATAATTGCCTACTACGCCTTTAAAATTAGGCTCTTCTAGGTTCTGTGTGATCTCGCGTAGCGAGCGCGTTGCGACCAGTTTAACTTACTACAATATGATTGATCGATCTTTGTGTCCTTTGTGTCTCTGTGGTTCGTTCCACCCCCTCGCTAGGAGGAATGTATCTTAGAATACATTTTACCCACCAAATCCAAGAGAGCCAAAATTAAGGTTTTCTACAGCAATAACAATAAATCCGGTTATTAAAAACTGATTATTTATTCTCCGTTTTGCCGTTCGGTTGAGCGCTCGTGTGAGTGAACGGATCGAGTTTATCACCACTCAGGATAAACATGGGATCAACGGCAGCAAAAACTTGCTGAATACCCCTCGTTTCTAGACGATTTACTGCCGCTTGTACGATCTCGATATTACGGGCCTGTAAATTAGAAAAGCCTTCGGAAAATTGATAGAGGGTTTCCAAATTATTGGCCGTAGCCACGATGCGTCCGTTGGGTTTCAGGTATTGCCACACTTCTTGCAGCACCGATTTAATCGGTTTGCCGCCCTCGATACAGACGCGATCGGGTGCTAGGGATATATTGGGTAAACAATCGGGAGCGCTGCCTTCAAAAACCGTAACATTTTTTACCCTAAAGCGATCGCAATTACGGCGGATTAAACTCGCCACTTCTTCATCCCTTTCAATAGCAATAATCGGACTATTGGGGCATAATAAGCCAATTTCAACGGGAATAGTGCCAGTTCCAGCCCCTATATCCCAGAAAACCCCCCCATCGCTTAACCGCAAAGCGGAAATCATCAATAATCTCACCTCGCGTTTACTCAAGGGAATCCCAGGCAAACGTTCGAACAGTTCATCGGGAATACCGGGGGTTTTATATAACCAAGTCATGGGGAATCAATTATTGAGAAGCTTTACTAGCAAGCATTATCATACAAATTTGTCAAGTTTTGTTTATCAGTTAAACAGGTACTTTTCTAGGGATGCAACCCTGATTATAGCGATAAGAAGCTATTATTTGTGATTATAGGCTTTTTCATGTCAAGGGAATGATGATCTATCAAGTTAAAATTGATGGATATAATTGGGTTAACTTCAATTGGCAGTCAACTGGAGAATAGGAACGCTCTCTTAGTTTAGGGACTTACCCTTTGATATTGTACCATTTAGGGCTTGTCTGATTCTTCCACAGAGCAATGGTCTGGCTGGGACATTATTTCTACCCAATTCCCTAGGGTAATTGCCCGTTATTTTGTATAAGGTGAACATTGAATGTATAACAGGTTAATTAAGTCTAGCTCGATCTCGAAAAGAAACAACTAATCATGATCATCGCAGGAGAAAGGAGCGGAGTCGGTAAAACTACGATTACCCTGGCAATCTTAGCCTATTTAATCAGTCGTGGCGATCGAGTGCAATCTTTTAAAGTCGGACCAGATTATATCGATCCCATGTTCCATACTCATTTTACCAGTCGCCCCTGTCGCAATCTCGATCCGGTTTTAACTTCTGAAGACTATGTAAAAACCTGTTTTGCCCAACATTGTCAAAACGTCGATTATGCTCTGATTGAAGGAGTAATGGGGCTATTTGATGGTATTCAATTAAGCGCTACTCAATTTCCCGATTATGCCAGTACCGCCCATATTGCCCGTATTTTAGGGCTTCCTCTGCTTTTAGTTATCGATTGTAGTCGTTTATCTACCTCTGTCGCCGCTATTGTCCGCGGTTATCAATCTTTAGACAAAAATCTCCATCTGGCCGGGGTTATCCTCAATCGGGTTGGTAGCGATCGCCATCTGCAATTACTGCAAACCGCCCTAGAATCCATCAATATGCCCATTGTCGGGGTTTTGCGTCGTCAAGATTCCCTGACAATTCCTGATCGCCATCTAGGATTAGTTCCCAGGGATGAACTAGGAGAAATCAGGGAACTACAAGATAAACTGGCTTCTATTGCCCAAAACTGCTTTAATTGGGACATTCTCTTGCCTTTACTGACTATTTCTCCCCAAGAGAACCAGAAAAATCCCCCAGAAGCAAATAAGCTTTTTCCCCCTATCCGTATCGGCATTGCCAGAGATAAGGCTTTTAACTTTTATTATCCCGATAATCTCGATATTTTAGCCAATTTAGGCGCGGAATTAGTCTTTTGGAGTCCCTTGCAAGGGGCAAATTTGCCTGAAAACCTGCAAGGATTGTACTTTGGTGGCGGTTTTCCCGAAATCTTTGCCCCGGAATTGGCCGCTAACACCCCTATCTTAACCCAGGTGAGAAAAGCGATCGCATCTGGAATGCCCACCTACGCCGAATGTGGAGGATTAATGTATTTATGTGACAAAATAGTTGATTTTGAGCAAAAAAATCATTCCATGTTGCAAATAATCCCCCAATCTGCTATAATGTCCTCGAAGTTGACCCTAGGTTATCGACAAGCCATCGCCAAACAGGAGACGATCCTGCTCAAAGCAGGTCAACCAGTGCGCGGCCATGAATTCCATCGCTCCCAATTAAGCGGGGTAAGCGACGCACCGATTTATCAACTGCAAGCATTCCCCAAAAGTACTATCAATGGCGAAGGGTGGCAAGGTAAAAATCTACACGCTTCCTATCTACACCTACATTTTGGGGCTAACCTCAGCCTGCCGAAAAAATTTTTAGCTGCCGGCCTTGATTTTTTGCGAACAGCTGCGTTAAGCTAGTTCCAGATAAATTTGATAATCAATCCGTTAAGGGATACAGGAGGTGATGTCGATGGTAGAAAGTAGTAAAAGCATGGGTCTCCTAATCGACAATAGCCGGCTGTGCGCCGGGGCTGTTCTCTAGACCCCACGTCTAAACAAGATTTAGACTAGCTGGAGTTCCTTCCGGCAGTCTGGTGTCGATTCTGATGACCCGCTACACCGCCCTTACCGAGCAATTAGTGAGGGCGGATAGTTTTTCAGGGTTTCCCGTAATCTCGGCACTTTAACTCTACGGGTGCAAACTAACCCATCGCCGATTCTGGTTTGGGGACACCATTTTAACGCCTGTCACCGAAATAATATTATTGGCGAGATTCTCCGCCATCATGGGAATCAATCGATTTATATTATTCTTATAAGCTTTGATCCAGAATTCGGAGAGTTTCTCTCTCGCCTCCTCATTGACGTAGATAGTTTTATCTGGCGTAATCAATACCATTGCCACGTGACCAGTGTTTTCCGTAATGGCAAAGACAAACTGCTCACGGTCGGACTTGAGACCTTCGTACCAGTAGTCTATGTGTTCTTCTAATTCGTACTCATAGAGAGTGCGTTCCATCTTGCCATCTTCTAGTAAGGCCTTACGCAGTGTATTGGCTATCTTTTTTTGTTTCATGGTCTTGTCCCTGCTTTTGCGGGTGTTAAGTTTCGTTGATTAGACATCGCTCCCTAGACGTGTATGAAAGTGCCACTATAGAAATCATCAATTAACCTGAATCACAGAACCTTGCCCGACTGGTTGAGATGAGCCTGTCATTTGAGCCTAAGTCTTCTCTCTGTAAGGATTCTAACCTACTTTAGTTTTTCTTTAAATGCGGTTAGAATCGACAGGGTGGCCACTTTATCAACCGGTCAAGGGAAAAAATGAGATCGCCTCTTTCCTTAAACAATTAAATCGTGTATAATGGCGAAAGAGTAGCAAGGCTATATGCGTCATCAAACTGTGTAGTCAACCTATAAGGTGTGAGGAAAAAACCATCATGTTAAAAATGTTCTGGAAATCATTGCTGGTTAGCCCAGCGATCTTAGGGGCTACCCTGGTAGCTTCTGCTAATGCTAGTAGCTTCGATCCCGTCAAATCTACCAGTGTTTCTACCGAATTTAACAATCTAGAAATCGCTCAAGTTCAGGACAACGGTGCAGGAACTGGCGAATTACTCAATCAGATCGAACAGTACGGTAACGAGGGTCAAGTTGCGCCCGTACAGGGCAACACCATCGATCAAGTCACCAGTGTTAACCAACTGCGCGATGTTTCTCCTACCGCTTGGGCTTTCGAGGCTTTAAGAAGCTTAGTTGAGCGCTATGGTTGTATTGTTGGTTATCCTGATCGCACCTTCCGGGGCGACCGAGCTTTAACCCGTTGGGAATTTGCGGCTGGTTTAAACGCTTGCTTAAACGTTATGGAACGTTTAATTCAAGATGGTGTCAACGTCCTCAAGGAAGACTTAGACGCTCTTAAGCGCTTAATGGAAGAGTTCCAAGCTGAATTGGCAGCGTTGGGAGCTAGAGTTGATAACTTAGAAAGCCGGGTATCTTTCCTCGAAAATAACCAATTCTCCACCACCACCAAATTAGCTGGGGAAGTTATCTTCGCTGTCACCGATACGGTCGGTGCTGGTAGCCCCGCCTCCCAGGCCGCCATGCAGTACCGCGCTCGTTTAGTCTTAAACACGAGCTTCACCGGTCAGGACGTGTTGAAAACCCGTTTAGCGGCTGGCAGTGCCACTCCCTTCGGATTTGACTACAAATCGACCACCACACTACAAAATGGTGATCCCGCTTCCGTCAGATTCGATAAGCTGCAAAGTCCCTCCCTATTCCAAACTTGGACTGCTGCGGGTAACGGTAGTGATGTGGTTCTCGACTGGTTGGCTTACTATACCCCCGTTGACTTAGGTTACTTCGGTCGCTTCAATACCTACGTCGCCGCTTGGGGTGGTATTTGGAATGACTTCGTTCCCACCACTAACCCCTTCTTTGAAGACTTCGACGGTGGTAATGGTGCGCTATCTACCTTCGCTTCCGAAAACCCCATCTACCGTATCGGTGGTGGTTCTGGGGGTGGTGTTAGCCTACAGTTAGGCTTCCTCCAAAGCATTGTCGGTCCGACTTCCCTATCTTTAGGTTACTTGGCCGGTGGTGGTGGCTCTAGTTCTGCGGCCAATCCTAACCCGGGTAATGGTCTCTTTAACGGAGATTACGCCGCTTTAGCACAGATTAACGCTAACCTCTTTAACTTCCTCAACGTTGGCTTCACCTACGTTAACGCTTATCAAGGTGCCGATACCGCCATCTTCGGTAACGGTGGTTCCTTCGGTGTAACGGGGACTTCCGCCGCTAACCTTTCCCAAAGACAGTTAAATACCCTGCTCAACGTTAACGGCAACGACCCTGGTAGCGTTACCCTACAGGATGAAGTCGGTTTCTTCAACTTTGGAGCCAAAGTATCCAATAGCTACGGTTTAACCGGTGCAGTGGATATTGGTTTCGCCAGCTTGAGTGCCTTTGGAACCTATTCCACCGTTCGCTTACTCGGTCTCGGTGATGCGGAAGTCTGGACCTACGGTGCTGGTATTGCCTTCCCCGACTTAGGTAAAGAAGGAAATATCTTAGGTCTGTTTGCTGGTGCGCAGCCCTACATTGGTCACTTAAGCTTCCGGGAAACGGGATTGCGGGTATCTAACATCGTTCCCTACCACGTTGAATTGTTCTACAAGTACCAAGTCACCGATAATATTTCTATCACCCCCGGTGTCATCTGGATTTCTGCACCTGAACAGTTCAAAGGCACTGGTAACGAGTGGATTGGTACTCTCCGCGGAACCTTTACCTTCTAGGATTTCCTAAATTAAACCCGAAACCCCACCGATGGTGGGGTTTTGTTTTAGGCAAATAAACGCTGATATTCTATCTGGATACAGGAATCCATAATCACATTTAAACCTGCCTCGATCGCTTTTTTTTCGGCAACTGGGTGATAAATTTTTAATTGTGTCCAAAGAGTAGCAGCCTGAATAGCAATAGCTGACTCGACAATTTCGGGTAGATAATCAGGATGACGAAAAACGTTAACAATATCCACAGGTTCAGGGATAGCCTCTAGAGAAGGATAGCAGCTTTGACCATCAATTTGCTTGACCATCGGATTGACAGGATAGACTCGATAACCCACCGCTTGCAGGAATTTGGCCACCTGATAGCTGGCGCGATTCGATTTCTCGGAATGCCCGACCACTGCGATAATTTTACTATTGCTGAAGATGATTTTGAGCGAACCATCGTCTCCTTTAATATTTGGCATTGTCCCACCTATCTTAGAACAGAGTTTCGTTTCCCATAAAGATGAAGTGTAACCTAATTTGGCATCGACTTTTGACTGCAGCTTTAGCCACTCCGGAGAACTGGCAGCAATGTTTAACTTTTCTACAGGAAAAACAGTTAAGTAGGTAGGTGTTAAAAGTTGTCAGACACCCCCCTTATCAAGGGGGGGGCAGGGGGAATCCCCCGCCTATCCGCACCCCCCTTATTAAGGGGGGCAGGAGGGATCTGAGGTAAAATCTATCTTCTATTTAATTATAACTACTTACTTATTACCAATCCCAATCAATCCCTCGGTATCTGTAGGAAAATTTACCCGATGGTCGCCCCTAAATCCTCTGACTTTAGTTAGTACAAAACCTCATGAATTATCTTAGTGTTATCATTCCGACTCTTAATGAGGAGTTAAGAATTGCAGCAACGTTAAAACAGATAGGTGAAGGAGTAGAAATTATTGTTGTCGATGGGGGAAGTACAGATAAAACCAGAGAAATAGCCGAACAATTGGGAGCAAAGGTAATTATTTCACCCAGTAAAGGTCGTGCATTTCAGATGAATTTAGGAGCAAAAATAGCGAAAGGAGATGTTTTGTTATTTCTGCATGGAGATACTTTACTTCCCCAAAATTATCAAGAACAAATTATCGATACTTTATCCCAATCTGGGATAGTAGCGGGGGCCTTTAAATTAAAAATTGATGGAGAGGAAAAAACCCTGCGTTTAGTAGAAAAATTAGTTAATTGGCGTTCTCGCTGCTTTTCCCTTCCCTATGGAGATCAAGGAATATTTTTAAAAGCCTCAATATTTGCCGATTTGGGCGGTTTTCCAGAGTTGCCAATTATGGAAGATTTTGAATTAATACAAAGATTGAAAAAAAGGGGTAAAATCGCCATAGTTTCTACTGCGGTGATTACCTCGGCAAGACGTTGGCAAAAATTAGGAGTTGCCAAAACCACCTTAGTTAATCAATTAGTTATTATTGGTTATTATCTAAAAATTCCACCGCATTTGTTGCAAGATTTTTATCGTTTATGGTAATTAGGGAGAACTACCACTAGATTCTAATTACCTTTAGGAGTCTGTTGATAAAAACTTTTCTTTGCCAAGTCACCGATCTATGGGATAATTGGTAGTTGGAAGATCTGCTCTGAGAATAGGTAGCTAATATCTAACTACCTCTTGCCTTTTCCCTCTTCCATGAGTGCCTATCCTAACCAAGAAGTTAATTTTGTTCTATTACTTATGTCTCTCAATCGCCGTCAATTTATCTATCTTTTAGGTGCCACCCTTGGCACAGCCACTCTTGCCAGTTTGAAGCCTCCGGCCTTTGCTGCTACTGGTCCCTATGGTCTTATTGCCCTACCCTATAGCTATGATGCCCTAGAACCTTATATCGATAAGGAAACGATGCAATTTCATCACGATAAACACCATGCAGCCTACGTTAATAATCTCAACACGGCAGTGGCAAAATATCCAGAATTGCAGAAAAAAACAGTAGTAGAATTGATTAAAAATCTTGACTCTTTACCCGCCGATATTCGCACCACTGTCCGCAATAATGGCGGCGGCGATCTTAATCATACGATGTTTTGGCAAATTATGTCCCCCGATGGCGGTGGCGAACCAAAAGGAGCAATAGGAGCGGCAATAATCGCTAAATTTGGCAGTTTCGAGGCATTTAAAAACGCTTTCAACCAAGCAGGTACTAAACTTTTTGGTAGTGGTTGGACATGGTTGGTTTTAAATAAGTCAGGAGAACTGGAAATTATCAGCACTGCTAACCAAGATAGCCCCCTAATGATGGGATTACAGCCAATTATGGGCAATGATGTTTGGGAACACGCCTATTACTTAAAATATCGTAATCAACGGGCTGAGTATTTAAAACAGTGGTGGAATGTGGTTAACTGGGAGGAGGTAAATCGCCGCTATCTTCAGGCAAAAGCTTAACCATGTCAACTTTTACGGTAACAGTTCCCGCTACCACTGCTAATATTGGGCCTGGCTTCGATTGTCTCGGAGCGGCCTTAACCCTATATAATCAGTTTACTTTTACCCTGCTGCCGGCAACGACAGCTAACCCTGTCAGCATTATTGTCAAGGGAACTGAATCAGCTAAAGTTAGCCAAGGGGCTGATAATTTAATCTACACTTCTTTTTTGCAAGTTTATCAAAAAATAGGACAGAATCCGCCCCCTATCGCCATCGAGATCGGTTTAGGGGTTCCTCTGGCTAGAGGTTTAGGTAGTTCTGCCACTGCTATTATCGGTGGGTTAGTGGCTGCCAATCAATGCGCGGGCAATCCTTTATCTATGGGGGAAATCGAAGCATTAGCGATCGCATTGGAGGGACATCCAGATAATGTAGTGCCGGCTTTGCGGGGCAACTGTCAGCTATCGGCAGGGGACAGCACAAATTGGGCTATTTGTCAAGTATTTTGGCAAAAAAATCTCATTCCCGTCCTAGCGATTCCCGATTTTGAACTGGCTACGGAAAAAGCTCGGGCGGTTTTACCCGAAAAAATTAGTCGTCAGGAGGCAATTTTCAATATTTCCCGCTTGGGTTTATTATTGCGGGGATTAGAGACGGGTAACGGCGATTGGCTGAGAATTGCCCTAGAGGATAAACTGCATCAACCCTATCGCCAATCTTTGATCCCGGGTTACGAAAGGGTGAAAAAAGCCGCCATTAATGCCGGTGCTTACGGGATGGTAATTAGTGGCGCAGGTCCGAGCCTATTGGCTTTAACTAACCCCGACAATGCCCAAAAAACAGCCACAGAGATGACAAATGCTTGGGAGGAAGTGGGGATTAACTCTAGTGCCAAAATTTTGGCTTTAGATACCCTAGGGGCGCGGGTAAACTGTTATGAATTATGAATTATGAATTATGAATTATGAATTATGAAGTGGGGGAATTATGAATTATGAATTATGAATTGGGGAGGTGGGGAAATGGCGAAATTGAACTATAGCGTTTCTCGCATCTGTGCAGCACAGTTAAACCTTTGCTGATTAAGCTGTTCAGGATCGAGAATGTACCTCTTGTGAATCAGAAATGCCATAAAACCCCAAAACCCCAAAACCCCAACCCCCAACACCTAAAACCTGTCTCCTGAGTCCTGTCTTCCGTCTCCCGTCTCCGGATTGCCAAAAGGGTTAGTATAAAAATAAATATAAATAATTATTAAGAAAATGACGCGAATTACCGTTATTGGTGCAGGGATTGGCGGACTAACGGCGGCGGCATTATTGGCGCGTCGAGGTTATCAAGTCACAGTATATGATCAGGCGCTTGTCCCCGGAGGTTGTGCCTCGACTTTTTCCCGTCGGGGTTTTACTTTTGACGTGGGGGCAACTCAAGTGGCAGGATTAGAAGTAGGGGGCATTCATCAGCGCATTTTTGCTGAATTAGGGATAGATTTACCCGATTCTGTCCCCTGCGATCCCGCCTGTGCCGTTTTTCTGCCGGGGGAAACCACTCCGATTAATGTCTGGCGCGATCAACAAAAGTGGCAAGAGGAAAGACAAAAACAATTTCCGGGCAGCGAACCTTTTTGGCAATTATTACAAAAGCTCTTTCAAGCAAGTTGGCGTTTTCAAAGTCGCGATCCAGTTTTACCCCCGCGCAACTGGTGGGATTTAGGGCAATTAATCGCCGCTTTGCGTGTAGATACTGCCATTACCTTCCCCTTTACTTTGATGACTGTGGGCGATGCTCTGCGATTATACGGCTTAGAGAGGGATAAACGCCTAAAAACCTTTCTTGATCTCCAGTTAAAGCTTTATTCCCAAGTTACTGCCGATGAAACCGCTTTACTTTATGCCGCCACCGCTTTAGCAGTTTCTCAGTCTCCCCAAGGTTTATCCCACCTTCAGGGTAGTATGCAAGTATTAAGCGATCGCCTAGTAACAGCTTTGGAAAAATACGGCGGTAAATTGCAAATGCGCCACACAGTGGAAAAAATACTGACAGAAAAGGGAAAAGCTACGGTAATTATCGTCAAAAATCAAAAAAATGGTCAAATACATCCAGAAATGGCCGATGAGATTGTGGCTAATATCCCGATCCAAAATTTACCACAATTAATCGATCGCGAAGCCATTCCCAGTCTTTATCACCGGAGAATCGAAAAACTTCCCCCCGCATCCGCTGCTTTTGTGGTTTACTTAGGAGTCGATCGCGCTGCTATTCCCCCCGATTGTCCCCCCCATTTGCAATTCCTCTACGATTACGATGGCATAATCGGCGAAAATAACTCTTTGTTTGTTTCCGTGAGTAAAGAAGGGGATGGCCGCGCTCCAGTGGGAAAAGCGACGATTATTGCTTCTTCCTTCACCGATACCAGTCTTTGGTGGCGAAAAGGAGAAGATAATTATCAGCAATTAAAAGCAGCATACACCCAAGAGGCGATCGAGCGTCTCGGTAATTATTTCCATCTTAGTCCTGATCACATCGTTCACATCGAATCAGCTACACCTCGCACTTTTGAACGGTTTACGGGGCGAAATCAGGGCATTGTCGGTGGTATTGGTCAAAGATTGTCCACTTTTGGACCTTTTGGAGTAGCGACGCGCACTCCGATCCCCCATCTTTGGTTAGTGGGAGATTCCACCCATCCGGGAGAAGGCACTGCCGGAGTCAGCTATTCGGCACTAACCGTAGTTAGACAGATTGAGAATCAATTATTAGCTTCTAGTTAGCCGTAATTATGAATTATGAATTATGAATTATGAATTGGGGAGACGGGGAGAATAAATAAAAGCAAATCTCCTGATAACTGAATACTGATAACTGTTAACTTACCCACTGATAACTGATAACTGATCACTGATAACTGTTATAAAGCGCCAGCTGCCGTGCGATCGAGTATTCCCGCTCCTAGATGAGAGGTAATATTAACTGCTTGCAAGACCGGTTGAGAGTCAAATCCTTTGGGATAATCGATAACACTAACCGCGCCATTTCCCTGTTTAATATTCCAGAAATTAGCGGGTTTTAAACCCAATAAATAACAAAGAATCACCTTATTAATGGCATCGTGAGCTACTACCATAATTGTCTTAGGACTATCGCTATTACTATAGGTTTTAACGATTTGCCGCCAACAAGCGATCGCTCGATCCCAAACTTCCTGTAAATTCTCTCCTTCCGGCATTTGTACGGTTTCTGGGGCATTTTTCCAATCTTCTAACATCCCGGGGAAACTTGCTTCAATTTCCTCCTCTAATTTACCTTCCCAAAGTCCGTGACAGATTTCTGTCAGATCCACTTGGGTGTATAAGGTGACATTCGGGTGATATTGCAGGATAATTTGGGCAGTTTCCTTGGGACGGGACAAAGGACTGGTGACAGCGTGATCGATCGCCGTTTCTCGCAGAAATTCGGCGGCTTTCTCAGCTTGGGCTTTGCCATTATCATTGAGAGGAATATCGCGCACCCCTTGAAAACGTTTATCCCGATTCCATTGGGTTTCTCCGTGACGCACAAGCAGCAGCCTCGATCCTTGGAAAGGAGGACGCGGTGGGGGTAAAGCTATCCCTAAGTGTGCCGTTTGATTGAGGGATTCCACCTGAACAGGATCACCAAAATCACCCGTAAAATTGAGAACATTAACGCAACAGTTAGATTGTTGTAGGGAATGGTATAAGGAAACCGGAATACCGATGGCACTGAGGATTAAACAGCGATTAATGCCGTTATGGGCAACAATGAGGATAGTTTGTCCCTCGTGTTGGGGAATAATTTCCCGCCAAAAATCCTGCGCTTGTTGATAGAGGGAGAGAACGGGATAATGTTCTTGACCATCGGGCAGTATCATCTTGAATTCATGAGGTTTTTGATGCCAATCCCGATATTCTTGGGGGTATTGAGCTTTTACCTCCTCTTTGACCATATTTTCCCAGATAGGCAGATCGATTTCTAGTAGCTGGGAAGTGGGTTGAATGACGGGAGAGTGATTTAAACGAGACTGAATCACCTCAGCAGTAGATTTGGCTCTTTGGAGAGGACTACAGTAAAAAGCGGCGATATCGATTTGACTGAGGGCATTTCCTACTTTTTCCGCATCCAGATGGCCTTTTTCCGTCAAAACCGAGCCATCACTGCGACCTTGTATTTTCTGCTCTGCGTTATAACTGCTTTGTCCATGACGAACAATAATCACACGAGTAGCCAAGCGGTTCAGTCTCCTTAACTAAAAGTCTCAATATCAGATTACAGGCGATCGGGATCGGAGTACAAATCAGTGATCAGTAATCAGTAATCAGTAATCAGTGTAGCGCATTTGTACTAAAATATCGCCTACAGTTTCAAGGCAGCACAGCATATCAAAACTTCCTGATATAACAATCTCTTTGGGATCAAGGGTTTGGCGGCTTTGTCAAGAAATGCTGACAATGTACTTGGTCAAAATCGGAATCTTGCTGTTTAATAGGTATTTATAACAAGTGATTCCCTTGATCCCCATCGAGTGGATCTCTCGTTAACAAAGCAATCGATGAGTAGTTGAAGGATTACCAAGATCAATGCTTTTGTAAATGCTCAAAAACATTTGCCGTCTTAACTAATCGGAGAGCGTCAACTCATGGTTCCAGAATACCCCCCCTTAGATGAGATGACCTTGCGGCAACTGCGACGAGTTGCCAGTCAATACAGCATCTCTCGTTATAGTCGGATGCGGAAAACGCAATTAATCGAGGCAATTACCCAAGCGATGGGAATAATCGGCAATTTTAATATTAAAGAGGAAAAACCAGTGGAAGCAGCAAAATTTGAATTAGGTCAAGCTAACCCAATCGAAGATCTTCTAGGTTCAGTGGATGATGGTTTAGGAGATCTGCCCGGTGGCTACGGTGAAAATCGCATTACCCTCCTACCGCGCGATCCTCAGTGGGCCTATGCTTACTGGGATATCCCCAACGAATCAAAAGAGGATCTCCGTCGTCAAGGAGGACAACAGTTAGCCCTACGTCTTTATGATGTCACAGATATCGATCTCAATAGCCAAGGCTCCCATAGCGTCCAAGAATATCTCTGTGATGAATTGGCCCGGGAATGGTATTTACCGATTCCGGTCAGCGATCGAGATTATGTTATCGATATCGGTTATCGTTGTGCTGATGGACGTTGGTTAGTTTTGGCCCGTTCTCCTTTAGTGCGGATTCCTCCCGTCTATCCTTCCGACTGGATTGAAGATATTTTTGTCACCGTTAACTGGGAAGAAGAACTGGTGGGCAAAACTGTTTACGAACTCGTTCCCCCCAGCAAACGCTACGACAGCAGCACTGGAACTGCGGGAACTAGCCCCATCTACGACCAAATTTTCGAGAGTGTCGGCGATATCGAAGCCCTACGGGTGGCCGGTTCCTTGTTTGGTTCCATGCAGCACGTCGCTGGTTCCGTACCGATGTCGGAAGTGATCAGTTCTTATGTATTCCCCTCCGGGGTTGGTATGTGGGCAGTTCCCACGGTATCGGGACTAACCGCTTCCGGTATCGGGATGACTGCTTCTGGTATCGGTATGGGTGCTTCGGAAAACCTACAACGTCCGCGCAAATTCTGGTTAGTTGCCGATGCCGAATTAATTGTCTATGGTGCCACCGAACCCGATGCCACCGTAACTATCGGTGGTCGTCCGATTAAACTCAATTCCGATGGCACTTTCCGCTATCAGATGTCCTTCCAAGATGGTTTAATCGATTATCCAATTATGGCCGTAGCCGCCGATGGGGAACAAAATCGTTCTATCCACATGAAATTTACCCGGGAAACCCCCTCTCGCAATACCAACACTAAAGACGAGGCGGTTCTAGAATGGTTGTTCTAGATTGGGTTTTCTAACGTTACCAAAGCCAAACCAATTACTTCCCCCTAACTGAGATTTAGTTAGGGGATTTTTTTGGGGATTGTCAACGCTATCAACTTTTATTCCCAAATCTGACAGCTTAAATCGCCCGATTTTTGGGAAAGACGCAGATTTTCGCCGTAATCGACGGGAACATCGATCACCGTAGGGACATCTTGCCGGAAAGCTTCCTCTAGTATTGGGATCAAATCCTGGGCAGATTCCACCCGATAGCCTTTTAATCCCATACTTTCGGCAAATTTAACAAAATCGGGATTCCCAAACTTAATAAAAGAAGAGGTCCCAAAATGATTAAACTGCTTCCATTCGATTAAACCGTAACCGCCATCATTAAAGATGAGAGTGACGAAGGGAGTTCCCACCCGCAAAGCTGTCTCCAATTCCTGACAATTCATCATAAAACCGCCGTCCCCCGTCACCGCCACAACGCGCTTATCGGGATGAACTAACTTAGCGGCGATCGCACCAGGGATAGCAATACCCATAGCGGCGAAACCGTTAGAAATAATGCAAGTATTAGGACAATCGGAGTGATAATGGCGGGCCATCCACATTTTATGAGCGCCCACGTCAGAAATGGCGATATCTTCTGGTCCCATCACCTGACGCAGATCGTAGATCAATTTTTGTGGCTTGATCGGAAAACCCGTATCATTGGCGTAGGTTTCGTAATCAGCCCGAATTTCCGTCTTTAATCCTGCGGTGACAGGAGTTGGCTTATTCTGGCGATCGGCCCGTTTGAGGATATCGATGAGAGAATCGGTGATATCACCCACCACTTCCACCACCGGCGCATAACTGCTGTCAATTTCCGCCGGAGTCATGCCGATGTGAATAATCGGTAATTTTCCGTCTGGATTCCATTTTTTTGGGGAATACTCGATTAAATCGTAACCAACAGCGATAATTAAATCACTGCGATCGAAGGCACAACTAATCAAATCCCGTTGCTGTAATCCTACCGCCCAAAGAGCCAGAGGATGGGTATAGGGAATCACCCCCTTACCCATAAAAGTGTTAGCCACAGGGATATTCAAGGCCGTGGCGAATTCCGTTAAAGCCTCACTAGCATTAGCGCGAATTGCCCCATTTCCCGCTAAAATCAAGGGATTTTTTGCTTTAGAAATTACCGCCGCCGCCCTATTCAAAGTCCGATAGGAAGCGTAAACTTTTTCCTGACTATCGAGGGGCAAAGGACTACCGTCGGCAGCCATAGCGGCGATATTTTCGGGAAGATCGATATGAACTGCCCCCGGTTTCTCACTTTGGGCGGTTTTAAAGGCTCTCCGTACCACTTCTGGGGTGATACCCGGTCGGACGATTTGTTTATTCCATTTCGTCACTGGGGCGAACATGGCCACCAGATCCAGATATTGATGGGATTCAATGTGCATCCGATCGGTTCCCACCTGGCCAGTGATGGCCACCAAGGGCGCCCCATCCAGGTTAGCATCGGCTACCCCTGTCATCAGGTTAGTCGCCCCTGGTCCTAGGGTGGAGAGACAAACCCCCGCTTTTCCGGTCAAGCGTCCATAGACATCGGCCATAAAAGCGGCGCCCTGTTCGTGACGAGTGGTGATAAATTTGATCGAGGAGTTTTTTAGGGCTTCCAAAACATCGAGGTTTTCTTCCCCGGGTAGCCCAAAAATATACTCGACCCCTTCATTCTCTAGACATTTAACTAGAAGTTCGGCTGTGTTTAATTCCCCCATAATTCCCTCCTGTAGAGCTTACTTCATCAGTCAAGTCTCTAGAGATAGTTCATCCCGGCGGATTGAGGTTGTTGCGCTCAACTCGTCGGGATGATATCAGTAGACTATATGTACCAATGTAGCTGACTAAAATTTTGTTTAAGTCTATCCATATACCATTGTGACTTAGATCTTGACCCTTGGCAGATTATTTATTAGCACAATGGGGGAGAATTTTTTTTAGGCCGTTAATTCTTCGGCGGCGTGGGCCAGTTGGGCGGCGACTTTGGCTAAATAGGGACGACTTAACCACCAGATAAAGGGGGACAGCCAACCCCGCAGGGTGACAGAATAGGAAATATAACTACCACAGAGGGTTGATTCGACTTGGTAGGTCATTTTCTGTTCCATGCCGGGGATAGCGAGAACTCTGAGGCTGAGAAGTTCCCCGGGACGGACATTTTCCACGAAAACCCGGATAGGAATGGGAGTCAGACGGGTGACAGCTTGATAGATTAACCCCGGTTTAGCGATTAAACCCAAGGGAACATCAGCTTTGGCGATCAAAGGATGCCAAGAGACATCGGCCACATTAATTAATTTTTGCCAGAGGACATCGACGGGGGCGCTACTGACCACCCGATAGGTTTTGTAGAGTGAAAACTTACAGAATAGTCTGCCTTTGGCTGCTACAATCCTTAGGGAAAAATTGAGAATCACCGATCGCCCCCCCCGCAAAAATAATCCAGGTAATCTTCTATTCTAGAAAATAAATGACTTTCTAGGGGTGAGTGCTTTCTATAATTTCAAGGTGTGGCGGTAAGTTATTATCAGCCGTCAGGAGTCAGGATTCTCTGAGTTGGTATTCAGGATATGGGAGACAGGTTTGAGGTTTTGGGGTTTTGGGGTTTTAGTTCAATTTCCCCACTTCCCCACTTCCCCAATTGATAATTCATAATTCATAATTTATAATTCCCACTCCCCCTTACCGCTCTTTCTGGCGAGAAAAAGCCAGATCAGCAGTCTCGATTACCTTTAATAGCTGTTCGATGCGGTTTTCCGTCGGGGGGGCCAAACAGGGAAAAACGGCTAAACCGGGGATTTGATTGGCCACCTCAGTGACAGCCACATCAAGGGTGACTAGGGGTAAATTAGCGAGGGTTTCCGACTCGCTCAAGGTTTGTAGATAAGAGTATAAATCTTCTGCGATCGAACTATCGATTAAGATAGCGTCCACCTCCCAGACAGTGGCTAAAAGTTCCGCCTGTTCGCAACTATCGGCCTCAATAAAACGATAATTCTCCCGAACTAATTGATTATTCCAAATCCAGCTAAAGGAAGATAAATCGGAGAAATTGGGGGCATAATGACCGTGTAAACGCAGCAGAGTCGGAGCAGTGCGCTGTTTTCGGCTAGGAACAGGGGAAACGGTCAGATTCAGACAAGCTTGCAGGGCTGCCGAGGTAATCGGTGGAACCAGAAAACTATCGGCTCCTTGCTGTTGACTGCGGTTGCGCTCAGAATCGGCGGCGGTGACAATAACTTTTATATCTTTGGTTTGGGGATGGGATTTCAGCAGCGTTAACACATCCCAACCGGACAGGAGGGGGAGATTGGGATTGAGAAAAACACAACGGGGTTTTAACTGCCTGGCTTTTTCGATCGCCTCGGTCCCGCTACGAGCGATAATAGCTTTTAATCCCAATTCACTTAAGCGATCAACAAATTGTTCGATCACTTGGGGATTAGCTTCCACCACTAAGACCAGACGGTGGGGAGTGACGGACTCTTGATCGGCACTTTGGGGATGAACCGGCAGCAGTAAAGTAAATTGACTGCCTTCCTGGGCCCTGGAGACAAAAGATAGATCGCCACCGTGACAGCGTGCTAATTTTTGGCTGAGAACTAAACCTAAACCCGCACCCTCAAATTGACGGGTGAAAGGACTTTCTAGCTGTTGGAATTTCTGAAAAATCAGATGCTGGGATTCTTCCGGAATACCGATTCCTGTATCCCAGACGGTAAAAGCCAGCCAATTTTCCCAACGATTAACTTTAATGCCCAAATTACCGCCATCGATGGTGAATTTCACCGCATTATCTAACAAATGCACTAACATCTGTTGTAAACGGGTTTCATCGGCCAGGGCATAATCTAACCCAGATTCGATGTCAAGACGATAGCTGCTGGGGAGATCGAGACGTTGGGGATATTTATCGACGATGATATCGTACACCCGTTGACAGAGGCGATCGATTTTGACTCTAGATAAAGTTAATTGTAGTTGTCCTGTCTCTAGGCGGGTTAAATCGAGGAGATCATTGACCAGAGACATCAACTGACGACCGCTGCGATAGATTAAATCAGCATATTTGGACTGTCGGGGGTTAAGTTCACCGATTTTTTGTTCCCGCAGCAGATTGGAGAGACCAATAACAGCGGTGAGGGGTGATTTAAACTCATGGCTAACACAGGCGAGAAATTCATCCTTGAGACGATTTAAATGGACTAAATCGGCATTTTTAACCGCTAATTCCTGACAATAGTGCTGTTGTTCGGTGATATCGGTGGCTAACAGTAACCACAGTCCTGAAGCTTTCTCGATCAAAGGATAATTATCTGTTAAATTTAACGGCGCAGACAAGAGGCGCCAAGTCTTGGCTAAACCCGATGTCACTGTTTCTAGACGCTGGGGAAACAGGGGAGGAGTGGGGGATTGCAGGGTTAAGGGATCTAAAGTCAAGGGAGAGTTACCGATATTAGCGGGGAAAGCTGCCCCGATTTGTTGACACCAAGCCTGATTTTGGTATAAAATCCCTGCTTCTGGACTGTAGAGCAGCAGGGGCAGCGGTAATTGTTCCAGAAATTCCAGAGGACGATCACTGCGGGGGGGGAAATTGCGATCGCTGATGTGGAGCTGCGGGGGAGGATCATCGAGAATTGAGTGTCCGAGACAAAATTGCAGAAGTTTGCCCGTGTCTAAGCGTCCTAATAGTTTGCCCTGAGCATCGACTAAAATAGGGGCTAAGGAGATCGCTTCTCCCTTCAGGTTTACGAGAAACTCACTCACGGCCATGCGCGAGTTAAGAGAGATAATCGGACGCAGCCAACCACTCAGATCCAGACAGTTGGAGGAAGGGTTTCTGGTTTCGGGGTGCTGTTGTTGATAGAGGAGGTAAGCAATCAGGGTTTGACTCTCAATCAGTCCTAGGGGACAATACCGCTCATCCACTACCACGAGCGCTTCTGGATTGCCCCTATTAATTAAATCCCAAAGACTAGCCCTGTCAATAATTAATTCACAGGTAGTGACAGATTGATTAAAGTGATGGAGACTGAGGGTAACGCTAGGCATGGGAATAATTGGAGGGGCAGTGGCGGTAACTTTAGGGCATAATTAACAAACTGATGGCCAAACTATTAGTAGTCCTAAAACTTGAATCTGCTTTGATTATGACGATCGCTCATCTAGGGGACCGCTCCATTGATTACAATTAACTACGATACCCACTGCCAAAAAGCCGAGTTAACTTTAACTTCCCTTAGCTGATGGCGGGGGGGTTGTCTTCTCAACAGAGAAAGCCTAACCTATTGTTTGTTATTTTCTATCTACCTTGCGGGTGAGAAAACGTTGCCTCCGAGACTGACTATTTATGCTTTTGTCCCAACGGACTCACCCTTGATGGAAGTGAGTTCACCTCTGGGGCTGGTTAATTCTTTGACGGCTTTATTGGCCAATGAACGCTATAATCTGACCCTAGGGTCGTCTTCTAGCGAATTACTGGCTAATATCGAGGCACAGAAGGAAAAAATCGATTGTTTGCTGGTAGTCTTTCATCCTTCCCTACAGCCGACTTTTAATCAACTCTACGAAGGGGGGATTTTACTGCCAGTGGTGATCATTGTCGCCGACAAAAACATCACTGCCGAGACAAATGACTCCCCCACCTGTCTCTATCATAGTGCCGAATTACAAATTACACTCAAGGAATTAGACAGCATCACCGCCGTCATCGACCAAGCGATCGCTAGATTTCTCCATTTAGCTCCTAATTGCTCTTTTTTCGAGCGTACTACGATTGTTAACCAACCAAATCCCGTGGAAAATAATCACAGTTTTCTCCTCCTACAACAGCGCCGTTTAGCAGAAAAATTAAAAGAAAGACTCGGCTATTTAGGTGTTTACTACAAACGCAACCCGCAGCTATTCTATCGCAATCTTGCCCCGGAGGAAAAAAAAGAATTACTGCGGGAATTAAGAGCAGATTATCGTGAGATTATTTTGAATTACTTCCAACAGGATTATCCGATTAATCAAGCGATCGATGAATTGGTTAATAATGTCTTTTTTACCGATCTCTCAGTGTCGCAAATTCTGGAAATTCACATGGAGTTAATGGATGAATTTTCCCAACAGTTAAAATTAGAAGGCAGAAGTGAGGAAATTCTCCTAGATTATCGTCTCGCTCTCATTGATATCCTTGCTCACTTGGGGGAAATGTATCGTCGTTCCATACCTCGCGAGGATATCCCTTATGATTTATTATTGGGAATAGACTAAAATATCCCCAATAAATAACAATAAACTCGTATCCCCAGCCCTTTTGATTCTAACCTATGAGCGTCTTTAAAAAAACCTATGTTTTAAAACTGTACGTCGCCGGCAATACCCCCAACTCCGTGCGAGCCTTAAAAACCCTGAAAAATATCCTAGAAGAGGAATTTCAGGGAGTGTATGCGCTCAAAGTGATTGACGTGCTGAAAAACCCACAACTAGCGGAGGAAGACAAGATTCTCGCTACTCCTACCCTTGCGAAAGTCCTACCTCCCCCGGTGCGGAAAATTATCGGTGATTTGTCCGATCGAGAGAAGGTTCTGATCGGTTTAGACTTGCTATACGAGGAAATTCGTGAACGAGAAAATGATAGCTAGGTCTTCGGCCATAGGTGATTAGACGGGTTATATTTATTGAAGAAGAAATGATCGGGGCGTAATCTAGTACGTCTAGGGGAAAGTCAAGAGTCAATGGAAATCAAGATGGTGTAAAGTGTCTAGTCAGGCTTGATATGTTTCTGTGGAAAAATTAGATAAAAATTCTACTCTTTAAATATTCACTGGATAAATAATGACTCAATCTAACTCTAATAGCCAATCAAATCCACCGATTAAACCCAAAGGTGTTCGCAAAATTAGAACTCTAATTGAAGGTTTTGATGAGATCACTCACGGTGGTTTACCCCTGGGGCGAACTACCTTAGTTAGTGGCACTTCTGGCACGGGAAAAACCCTGCTTGCTGTGCAGTTTCTCTACCATGGGATCAAGTATTTTGACTATCCGGGCCTGTTTGTTACTTTTGAAGAATCTCCCACCGATATTATTCAAAATGCCTATAGTTTTGGTTGGGATTTAGAGGAATTAATTGACCAGGGTAAGTTATTTATTCTCGATGCTTCCCCAGATCCGGAAGGTCAAGAGGTGGTGGGTAGTTTTGATCTTTCGGCCCTTATTGAGCGCATTCAATACGCAATTACCAAATATAAAGCCAAACTGGTATCAATTGACTCTGTAACGGCGGTTTTTCAGCAGTACGAAGCGGTGTCAGTGGTGCGGCGAGAAATTTTTCGGCTCGTGGCCCGGTTAAAATTATTAGAAGTGACTTCAATTATGACCACGGAACGTATCGAAGAATACGGAGCGGTGGCCCGTTTTGGTGTGGAGGAATTTGTCTCTGATAATGTGGTAATTATGCGGAACGTCCTAGAGGGAGAAAGGCGACGCAGAACCGCAGAAATCCTCAAATTACGGGGAACAACCCACATGAAAGGGGAATATCCCTTTACTATCACCAATGACGGCATTAATATCTTCCCCCTCGGTGCGATGCGTTTAACTCAGCGCTCTTCTAATGTCCGCATTTCTTCGGGAGTAAAAACCCTGGATGATATGTGTGGGGGCGGTTTTTTCAAGGATTCGATTATTTTGGCCACAGGAGCAACCGGTACGGGTAAAACTCTCTTAGTCAGTAAATTTTTGGAAGAAGGCTGCCGGCGCGGTGAGCGGGCGATTTTATTCGCTTATGAAGAATCTCGCGCCCAATTGTCCCGAAATGCCTCTTCTTGGGGTATCGATTTTGAGGAAATGGAACGCAAGGGATTATTAAAATTGTTGTGTTCTTACCCGGAATCGGCGGGATTAGAAGACCATTTACAGATGATTAAGTCGGAAATCTCGGAATTTAAACCCTCTCGTATTGCTATTGATTCTCTATCGGCGCTCGCGCGGGGGGTGACAAATAATGCTTTTCGGCAATTTGTGATCGGGGTGACAGGATACGCCAAACAGGAGGAAATTACGGGATTTTTCACCAATACCACCGACCAATTTATGGGAGCGCACTCAATCACCGAATCTCATATTTCTACGATTACGGACACGATTTTAATGTTGCAGTATGTGGAAATTCGCGGCGAAATGTCGCGAGCGATTAACGTCTTTAAGATGCGCGGTTCTTGGCATGATAAAGGGATTCGTGAATATACTATCAGTCAGGATGGGGCGGATATCAAGGATTCTTTCCGCAATTACGAGCGGATTATTAGTGGTTCCCCGACTAAAATTAGCGTCGATGAAAAGAGTGAATTATCGCGAATTGTTCGCAATGTGCGCGAAAAATTACAGGATGAATAATCGCGAGTTGATTGATTTATAGCAGTTATCTTAATGGTGAGGTACGAAGTTTTCCTTTTGGGGAGTCGTACTAAATCCGTTGAGTATAGGCTAGGGTTTGCTGAAAAAGTGTACTGGTGAGGTGTAGGAGTCATTAGCCGGCTGTGAGAGTTCGGCGTTAGACTTTGGCGTAAGCTTTTGTTGAACGCTCAGACCAAGCGCCGAACGGAGGCAGCAGTTTCAGGCTTTGTTGCCCCCCTTTTTATACCAGTTTATGTACTATAAAAAGAATAATGCAAGGTTTTTGAATGTCCCAATCCTATTTTCTTGCACTAACACCGGATTTTAACAAGTCAAAAGCCTTATTTTAAAAGGGTTGTACCATTATTCAGCAAGCTCTAGGCTAGTTATGAGCAGAGGCAAAGTTGGAACTAGACAAGTTCCAACCAGTAACAAAAAATTGACCTTGAAGATTAACGACGGATTGGTGCCATCACACCGTCGGCAGCAGCGCGAAAAGGTTCCACTGCCTCGCTATAATCGATCGGTAAAATAGCCACCACGTTATCGTGAGGACGGGGGATAATCACCCAGGTTTCTAAAGCTGCCCCCTCGGTTTTATTGACGGCTTCAATGCCGGCAGCCATAGCAGTTTTTACCTCCTGTACATCCCCACGAATATTGAGGGTAAAACGGGCGCTTCCTGCTCTTAAATAACCAACAATCGTGATCCGTCCTGCTTTTACCATCGCATCGGCGGCCGCTAGAATACCGGGGAAACCTTTGGTCTCAATCGATCCCACCGCGGGTTGGGCTGTCATAAATTAACTCCTAATAACAAAAATCAGATAAGTTCAATTGATAGAATCCAATCTATTTTCCAGTCTTTAACTATAGTCTAGTTTGGGGCTAATCGCTAGGGAAATTAACTGCGAAAACGGTCCGACTTAGGCGTATGCTGCACTGGTAAAACCGCCAGTACATTTTCTGGAGGATTCGGTACGATGTAATGACTGACCACATTGCCACCAAAAGCGGTCATGGCCGCCGCTAATCCGGCCTCTACTGCTGGTTTAACCTCGGAAATCGGACCGCGAATCGCCACCAAAAATTCGCCCCTTTCCGCTAGATCAAAATAAACTAGGGTGACTCGTCCCCCTTTAACCATGGCATCCGCCGCCGCTAAAACGGGGGGAAAACCCAACGTTTGAATGACTCCGACCGCCTCGGGCATTTTTCCTGATCTCCTGCGAAAGCAACTTTACATTATACCCCGATCCTGTCTTGATATTTTCTTCTGGAAATCCTCGACCGATCGAGCCTGTTTTTTCTCTAAATACTGTTGATGGGACTGATCGGCCAGATAATAATCTCCTGCGGGTTCGATCAAAGTCACGATATCCTGCTGAAACTTTCCCGATAGTTGTAGTTGACGCTTGGAAGCGGTGGCGATTAACTTTTGTTCCGGGGTGTGATAAAAAATAATCGATCGATATTGTTCTCCCCTGTCCGGTCCTTGGCGATTTAACTGGGTCGGATCATGAATTGACCAAAAAACGGCTAATAACGCCTCATAGCTTATTTCTTGGGGATTATAGGCAATTTGTGCCACTTCCGCATGACCGGTAATTCGCGATAAGACATCGAGATAACTAGGATTGGGGAAATGTCCCCCCATATAACCGACAGAAGTCGCTAAAACCCCGGGTAAACGCCGAAATGCGTCCTCGGTTTTCCAAAAACAACCGGCCCCAAGGGTGGCCTTTTGGCCGCTATTCATTTCCCCTCACATCCTTGGCAAATTCTACCACTGCTTTTGTAATTGTTTCGCTTAAATTAGCATAAACTTTGGCAAAAGGGGGGGCTTTTTCGGTTAATCCTAGAACATCCGCCGTTACTAACACCTGACCATCACAATCTTCCCCCGCACCGATACCAATCGTCGGAATCGTCAATTTATCGGTAATAGTGGCGGCTAAATTGGCGGGAATATGTTCCAAAACCAGGGCAAATACTCCCGCTTTCTCCAAAGCTAAAGCTTCCTCGATTAATCTTTGTGCATCCGATGGAGTTTTTCCCTGCTGACGGTATCCTAAGCGATGCACCGACTGGGGAGTTAATCCGATATGACCCATAACAGGGATGCCTATCTCGGTTAAACGGCTAATAGTCTCGATCATAGCGGGATAACCTCCCTCTAATTTTACCCCTTGCACTCCCGCTTCTTTTAACATCCTTCCCGCCGAGTGAATTGCCTGACTGACACTTTCCTGATAGCTGAGAAAAGGCAAATCACAGACAACTAAAGCTTGTTTTACCCCACGAGACACGGCCGCCGCATGGTGAATCATCGCCTCTAGGGTGATCGGTAAAGTGGTAGGATAGCCCAAAGCGGTCATAGCTAAGGAATCACCCACCAAGATAATATCAATTCCTGCCCGATCGAGCAGTCGCGCGATCGGATAATCCCAAGCTGTGAGGGTGACAATCGCGCGTTGTTGCTGTTTCCACTCGATTAATTTGTTGGTGGTGACTGCCATTGTTTATTCACTGCGGACAGCTTCGAGAATACGGGAAAAATAGAAACGAGTGCTAGTCATACTCGTCCGTTCAATTTTAAAGCCATTTTCGTTGAGAGCGGCGATAATAGTTTTTTCCTTGTGTTGATAAGCGCGAGTGGTTTTACTCGGGCCGGGGAAAAATTGACCAATTTTCTTGAGAATGGTTAATAAACAGGTTTTAGGGGCAAAACTGAGGATTAAACGGGATTGAGCTAGGGATCCCAAATGTTTAATCATGCCTAAGGCTTCTTCTGTGGGATAGTGAATGAGAACATCCAGACAGATGACCGTGTGATATTGGCCGGTTAATGCTTCTAAATCTTGAACGGTAAAGGTGAGTTTACCAGTATCTGCTAACTCTTTGGCCGCTCTTTCCTTAGCTTCTGTCACCATTTTCTCAGAAATATCACTGGCGAAAATAGTTGCGCCCGCTTTAGCGAGGGGAATACTAAGACTACCGACTCCACAACCAGCATCACAGATTGAGAGATTAGGCAAATTGTCATCACTTTCTAACCAACCGATAACGGTATCGAGCGTCTGTTGATGACCGATGCGAATATCTTTTTGTACTTTGTTAACTTCGCCATCCCCATAAATCCGGCGCCAGCGATCGAATCCTGTGGCGTTAAAATAGTCCTTGACTATGGCTTTATCGTCTAATGTGTTGGTCATAAGGAAATATAAACGAGTGGTCTCTGAGCTATGCCGAAGAGCGGAGATGGTTATTAGTTTATCCTACCGTGAAAGCCAGTTTTCCGACTGAATCATTCAGAGACATCATTAGAACATAAGTATTATTTTGTTCCCCCGTACTGCCAAGGATTGTCAAAGATTTGTAAATTTTTTGAGCAAAATCCTTGAGGTAATGCTAGGCTGATTGCAGTGAGCAAACCATAGCTTAATAACGATTAAATATAAGGTTAGGGTTTTAAACTTATATTATCGGTTTAAGTCTAAGTACATAGAAAACTAATTGACATTCCCTAACCTAGTTCCGTTGTTTCCCAGAGCCTGAATTGATAGACAAAATTTAACACCAATCGGGCTGGAGTTCTGAAAAAACGGTACTTAGAGACTGGAGTGAGCTTAGGAAAATGGTTTCCCAAACCGTGAACATTTTGAGGGTAGTTAATTAACTAACTCATCTCTAATTTTATTGAACTATCCTGAACAATTAAAGGATGGTTAGACCAGTGGTTAATGATTGAAAAATTTTCAGAAAAAGGGCTGGTGTTAAGCCATTTTTCCGTGATTGTATTAGCTAAAATGTGCATTTTTTGGAGGTATTTTTTATGTCTGGACAAGCGAGTTTTCCCATCCCCAGGACTGCCTCAAATGAGGAAACCACAGGGCGATATATTGTTACTTTCCAAGATGGAGCAACCCCAGAAGGAATCGCCGCTCTGCGAGATGTGGCGGGGATATCTGCCTTGCCCGATGCCCGGGATTTTGCCGATTCGGCCATGGACAGTTCAGAGCTAGATGCGGCGGGAGGGGGAACCTTTCCGACTTTGGGAGTGGCAGTGGTTTCTATGGATGACTTAGCCTTGAGCGGTGTCATGAACATAGCGGGGGGAGGTTCGGCAATTTTAGCGATCGAACCCGAACGAATTTACTATGCGATCGAGGAGGGTTTATCCTCGGAATACTTCAAGGGTTATCGTGATGCCGTCAATCATCTTTATGAACAGTCCAAGGCCAAAGAAGAACTGGGAGACAAGGATTTGGCAGCCCTGGCCTTTCTCGATGATGCCCAATCCACTTGGGGATTAAAAGCCACGAAAGTAATCAATTCCCGTGGTCGCAGTGGTCGCGGTATTAATGTGGCTGTATTAGATACAGGTATGGATTTGAACCATCCCGACTTTTTTGGACGATCGATCCAAAGTCAGTCTTTTGTACCAGGAGAAGCGGTGCAGGATGGTCACGGTCACGGCACTCACTGTATCGGTACCGCCTGCGGATTTAAAAATGTCAACGGTCGCCGCTACGGGGTCGCCTACGAAGCGACCATTTACGCGGGCAAAGTTCTCAGTAATGCTGGCAGTGGCTCCCAAAGTTGGATTCTCGCCGGCATGGAATGGGCGATCGCCAGCCGCTGTGCGGTGATTTCTATGTCCTTAGGCAATAAAGTTCCAACCCTTTCCACTGCCTACGAAACTATCGGTCGTCGCGCTTTGCAAAATGGTTGTTTGATTATCGCAGCAGCCGGCAATCACCGGCCTGGTACGGTGGGTCAACCGGCTAATAGTCCCTCAATTATGGCCGTGGCGGCGATCGATAGTAATCTGCGATTAGCCTCTTTTTCCTGTGGTTCTGGTACTGCCCAAGGTGCTAACGTAGATATCGCTGGTCCCGGGGTGGCGATCTATTCTTCCGTACCGATGCCCGGACGTTACGCCGTTTTTAACGGCACTAGCATGGCTACCCCTCATGTGGCCGGGATCGCTGCTCTTCACGCTCAAGCTTCGGGAGTCCGCGGGGCGCAACTCTGGCAGTTACTCACCTCGAAAGCCTTGCGACTGTCTATTCCCACCGTTGATGTGGGTAGTGGACTGGTTCAAGCGCCTTAGCAGTCAGTATTCAGGAGTTAGGAGTCGGGAGTCAGGGGATTATTTTTATTTATTCTCCCCCGTCTCCCCTCTCCCTTCTGCCCCATCTCCCTACTTCCCATCTCCCCAGCCCCCCTTCTCGACTCCTGCTCATCTTTTTACTTTCATTAATAGCCATGGAAAAGATTATCGTGACGATCGATGAACAGCATTTAGCCGATATTCAGACAGTGGCCAATAATTTACAATCCCTGGGCATGACAGTAGATAATATATTATCGGTTTCTGGCATTATTACCGGTTCGGCCTCTCGATCGCTGATTCCCTCTTTAAAGGCAGTCCAGGGAGTTCTCGATGTGGAGGAAGATAAGGAAATGTGGGCTATATAAGCTGTTGACTATCTAAAAAATTGGCTCTTCTAGGTTCTGTGTGATATTAGGGGTCGAGAAGGTCGTCACCGACCTCCCCTCCCATTCAGAACCGTGCATGAGACTTTCACCTCACACGGCTCCTAGTTTGACTGTTCCCTTGTTAAGGATACAGCTTGACTTCTTTTGGTTTGGTC
>VYKP01000011.1_pt1 | contig 47213 bp, 33 predicted proteins | sample 5114551 | NCBI WGS metagenome assembly VYKP01 (sample SAMN12291777, study PRJNA351875) | freshwater metagenome | isolation source: freshwater lake | place: USA: Michigan, Baseline Lake | collected 2013-08-09
AACAATCCGAAACTGGTTTGGAGAAATAATTAGTTATTTCGAGCGAAGGACAACGAATGGGGTGGTCGAGGGAATCAACAATAAACTTAAACTAATAAAACGGAGAGGCTATGGCTTTAGAAACTTTCGGAATTTTTGGGTTAGAAGTATGTTATCTTGGCATCTTGTATGTTGATTTAGCATAAAGGGTAACGAAGAGCCTATAATCCTTAACTAGCAAGAGGTTTGAAGCAATATATTAGTAAAAATTATCAATTGAATATTAAAAAGTGCGGAAAGTGGGTTTTATACAGAAACTTTTTCCATAACACTCTTGAGAGTAAAGATGTGGGTCAACTTTTGGCATATCACCCCATTTTAGCACCATCGCCAGAACTTTTCTGCGTATCATAACCAAAAGCGTATTAGCCAGATTAAACAAACTCTTTTAAGTAGATTCCTAACAACAAGCTGAAATAAAATAGACTTTTCGGGAAGTCTAGGACTAATGGCTTCAGTCCACCCCACAATTAACTAATTTTCGGGGAAAAAGTGCCTAAAATTTTCCCCTTGATCGCTCTTATGGTCGGCACTTTTTCAGGGCAGAAAAATCTAAAAATCTTAGCCAACAATGTTTTTAGATTTATTCAGCCAACCCTAAGTTAAATTTCGAGTTGATCGATTAAATCGCGCATGATTTTGGCCGAATTATGTAACTGTTCGGTTTCTCTGGGACTGAGAGCAAGATTCAGAGTTTTTATCACTCCTTTCTCATTAACCACCGAGGGAATACTTAAACACACATCTTTGAGACCGTATTGACCATCGAGGAGAGTGCTAATAGTGAGAATTCTTTCTTGGGAACGTAAAATCGCTTTAACGATATCCGTGGTAGCTAAACCGATCGCATAGCTAGTATAACCCTTGCGTTTGATAATTTCATAGGCGGCGTTTTTAACCTGAAGAAAAATTTCTGTTAAGCTTTCTTGGTCGGTTGCGCTTAAATCCTGCCAATCTCCCTCTAATAACCTTGCTCCTCCGATATTAGCCGAACTCCAGACAGCAAGCTCACTATCCCCGTGTTCACCGATAATATAAGCGTGGACGTTACGCGCATCTACATGGAGTTGGGTGGATAAAAGAGAGCGTAAACGGGCAGAATCTAACACCGTACCCGAACCAATCACCCTAGAAGGCGGAAAATGGGTTATTTTCAGAGTAACATAGGTCATGATATCGACGGGATTACTCACCACCAAAATTAAAGCACTGGGGCAGTAAACAGCCACATCCGCAAGAATACGGCGAAAAATCGCCACATTTCGTTCAAGGAGATGTAATCGGGTTTCTCCCTCTTTTTGGGCGGCCCCGGCAGTAATAATTACCACATCGGCATTTTGTCCCACATCGGCCACGGTTCCCATTTTCAAGTCCGTGGGTTCAATAAAGGGCATTCCGTGCCTTAAATCCATCACTTCCCCTTCGACTTTATCGGTGGCGATATCCTGGAGAATTAATTCATCAAAACAGTCTTGAATTAACATCGAGTAAGCGCAGGCCATCCCCACCTGACCAACACCGATAATTACCCCCTTGCGAGGACGCAGAGGAGCGGGTTTTTCAGCGTAGGGATTGGGAGTAAATATTTTATCTAGCATAGATTTTTGCAGTTACTGGCTCGGTAAGCTCATTTTAAGGGGGAATGGTTAATATCAGGTAAAAAGAGACTCAGTAAGTGGTTCTAATTAAATAAAAGATAGATTTTGCCTTGGATACCCCCTTAATCTCCCCTTATTCTATCCATTAGTCAGATCTTTCTTAACAAAAAGAGAAGAAACTAAAAAAAGGGGAAACGATTGATAGGTATAGTTTTGAAAGAAGAAATTAAGATGGAGGTGAGCAAAAAAATGCAGAAATAGGCAGCCAAAGAATTACAGTATGCAGACCTAATGAACAGGAGGAGAAAGAAAAGGTTAATCAGTATCGTGGAAAACTTGGCCAGCTAGGTTAGTGCGTGTGTACTAATTTAGCTTCGAGAAATCTAGCGGCAGCGGATGTCACCTACGACGGTGAAGTCGATTAAAATACAGGAGTCTATTAATTGTTTCATACCCACCCCTCTCGAATTTTTTGCTGGTATTCTAAACCGTCTCCTTTAGCCCAGATTCCCTTGATTTTATCTAATAAGGTTTCAAAATCCGCTTGAGCAGAATCAGGCAGTTTAAGGGATGGCAGGTTTTTATAGCGGTGTGCAGTCGTATGAGGTACAGTGTCACGAGCTATAAACCAGGCTAGGCAAAGCTTGGTTTGTATCTCACTCAAACGCTTACCGCTATAGTATCATCGGGTAATTTTGAAAGATTGGCAAGGGTTCTTTTTTTGACTTGATCTCCTTCTCGGTAGGATTCTCGAAGAAGAACTAGGAACTTTTCCTATATACATGGCTATCATTTTAGCAAATAGTAGAGAATTCTTGTCCATTAATAAATATGGCTCTTCGGTTTGTCTTATGCAATGGACGGGGGTTATAAGGGATGGAACCCTTATAGAGAAAGACATTGGGCGATTTTTGTCAATTGTTTTTGATCTAGAGCGAACTATTAAATCCCTTACCAGATAAGGATTTAGTCGATTTATGCCCCCCTATCGAACCATAACAAGTAACGAAGAGCCATAAATATTAAAAATTACATGGGTACATTGAGAGGAGTTAAGGAATGTATCCATTGATGGATAAGGGTTTTCGGCTATTATAGTATATGTGTATGGGAGAAGTTCAGTTATTACAAGCAGAGACATGGAAATCTGGGAACTGCCAACAGAAATAGTCAATTTTATTTGGCAGTCCGGAAAAAATTATTATTTCTCAACAAAATCACATAATTTGTCACTTTTTTTGATAATCATCCTGAGTAAAGCGAGAAACTTTCTGGCAACCGCAGTTAATCGCCCCCTGTTTAAGCTATTTAAAGAAAAATCAGAGCTTATTCTGATTAAAATTAGCAGTAAATAGGCTACGGCTCCCTTAAAAACTTAAATCCCTTCTCCTAGTCTTTTTTTTGACCTTAAACTACACCGAAGTTTCCTGACACGGCAGCTTAACCATTTCCCCTTAACCCTTGCTACTCCCCAGATTATCCCCTAGTTTCTGTATAAATTTATACCCGACTATTTTTGTCGGGTATATTTGACACCAAGATTTTGCGGGTGATAGGATGCTTGTACATCAGTTGACGGCAAGACAGGAAAATCATGACCCTAGCGACAAACATCAAAACCTCAAAATTCATCCCCACCTTTACCCGCTTGGTTTCTAAGGAAGGAGGGACTTCTTACCCCCTGAAGGCGCTGAATATCTGCGAAGAAACCTTTGCTCCCCTGGAAGTGGACTACGATTACGACCTCATCCGTCGCACCGTTACCAGAGAAAGCATTCAAGCAGGTCCCAATTCCATCTGGCGCTATCGTTCCTTTTTGCCGGTGGAAAGTGAAAATCCTATCGATGTGGGTACGGGTATGACTCCCCTAGTGAAATCCCACCGTTTAGCCCGGCGCTTGGGTCTAAAAAATCTCTACATTAAAAATGATGCCGTCAATATGCCCACTCTCAGCTTCAAAGATAGAGTGGTATCCGTCGCCCTTACCCGGGCCAAAGAATTAGGTTTTACTACCGTTTCCTGTGCTAGTACGGGAAATCTGGCCAATTCTACCGCCGCTATTGCTGCTCACGCTGGTTTAGACTGTTGTGTTTTCATTCCCTCCGACTTAGAAGCGGGTAAAATTCTCGGCACCCTAATCTATAATCCCACGGTCATGGCAGTCAAAGGCAACTACGATCAAGTCAACCGTCTCTGTTCAGAAGTGGGCAATACCTACGGTTGGGGTTTTGTCAACATCAATCTGCGTCCCTACTATTCCGAAGGTTCCAAAACTTTAGGCTTTGAAGTGGCTGAACAATTAGGCTGGAAACTACCCGACCATATTGTCGCACCTTTAGCCAGTGGTTCCCTCTTTACCAAGATTTATAAGGGCTTCCAAGAATTCATTAAAGTCGGTTTGGTGGCAGATAAACCAGTGCGTTTTAGTGGCGCTCAAGCGGAGGGTTGTTCCCCCATTGCCCAAGCTTTCAAGGAAGGACGGGATTTTGTCGCCCCAGTTAAACCCAATACTATCGCCAAATCGATCGCTATTGGTAATCCCGCCGATGGTATTTATGCCCTTGATATTGCCCGTAAAACCGGCGGCAATATTGAATCCGTCACCGATGCCGAAATTATCGAAGGTATTAAACTTTTGGCAGAAACGGAAGGCATTTTCACGGAAACCGCCGGCGGTACAACTATCGCTGTCTTGAAAAAATTAGTAGAAGCCGGTAAAATCGACCCCGAAGAAACCACGGTCGTTTATATCACTGGTAATGGTCTAAAAACCCAAGAAGCGGTACAGGGTTATATCGGTGAACCCCTGTTAATCGAACCGAAATTAGACAGCTTTGAACGGGCCTTGGAACGTTCCCGCACCCTCGAACGTCTCGAATGGCAACAGGTTCTTGTCTAGAATTAATACTAAGGGATGATGGGGTGATTGTCCTCTTGCCTCATCTCCACAAGCAATTTAAATTCGCGGACAGCTTACTGTCCTTTCCACTTTTTCCTTGATATCTATGGCTGTAAAAGTTCTCGTTCCCACTCCCCTGCAAGAATTTACAAAAAATAAGGCTACCGTCGAGTGTAGTGCTAGTAGTGTCGGTGATTTAATCGAATCCTTAGAAGCAAGTTTCCCCGGTATTAAGGCCCGCTTATGCGATAAAGATGGCGCACCCCGGCGCTTTTTAAATTTCTACGTCAACAGTGAAGATATTCGCTTCCTCGATGGGACACAAACCCCCTTAAAAGATGGCGATGAAGTCAGTATAGTTCCTGCGGTGGCTGGAGGTTAACCTCCCTATAAGTTTGTTTTCCGTCAATTGTAATTAAACCCCTAGAAAGTAATGTGTTCTGGGGGCTTTTGTTCAGGTAAATTCTAAGCTGCCCGTGCATTTAATACTAAATCCAGTTATTAAAAACTGATTATTTATTCCCCTAACAAGTCCCGAAGAGCCTTGATGATCAGGTTTACTGCCACTGAGCGTGAATGCGTGGATGGAGTAAACGCTCAACTGGTTGACCGTTTTTCAAATGTTCTTCGACAATCTGATTGACATCCTCTGGTTTCACACGACAGTACCAAGTTTCTTCAGGAATAATCCTGACCGTGGGGCTAGTGCTACACTGTCCTTGACAACCACTGGTCATGACGATGACATCTTCTGGGAGAGCTGCCGTTTGCCAAGCTAAAAGAAGCTCCGACGCACCCTGGACCAAACAGGAAGAATGCTGACAGACCATCACAAATCGCTTTTGGGGATAAGACATATTACCTAAAAAGTTGCAAAATTAGATAGTTCCCCAGGTATATTCTTGGGAGAGGCTTTAGGGAAGCATAGTTTTATTTTGCCCCGAATCCCCGATACTGGCAACACAAAAAAAAGGGGCTGAAAATTAACCATCAATCTTTAAAATAGAATTGGGAGAAAAATTTAGTAAATCAAGAGGGTAAAAGTGGCATTCGCTAGTCATTGGGTCATGTTAGGTTTATTATTGGGTTTTGCTGTTGCCCATAGCGGATTAGCCAGTTTACGAACGCGGGGAGAAGCTATCATCGGTGCGCGACTGTATCGGGTATTATTTGCCCTTGTGAGTATCCCTCTAGCCGTGATTTTAGTAGTTTATTTCTTCAATCATCGTTATGATGGTTTGCTTCTCTGGCAAGTACAGGGAGTAACTGGAGTAAAAACCCTAGTTTGGATACTTTCGGCCATTTCTTTTTTCTTTCTCTATCCTGCCACCTTTAACCTGCTGGAGATTGCCGCTATCCAAAAACCGCAGGTTCATCTCTACGAAACCGGCATCCTGCGCGTTACCCGTCATCCCCAGATGGTAGGACAGGTGATCTGGTGTATTGCTCACACCCTCTGGTTAGGGACAAGCTTTACCCTATTGACTTCCCTGGGTTTAATTGCCCATCATCTTTTCGCCGTCTGGCATGGCGATCGCCGGTTAGAAGACCGTTATGGAGAGGCATTTTTAAAGGTCAAAGAACGCACCTCGGTGATTCCCTTTTTAGCGATTATCGATGGTCGGCAAAGCCTAAAGTGGCAAGAATTCCTTCGTCCTGCCTATCTAGGAGTAACAGGGTTTATTTTACTCCTCTGGTGGGCGCATCCTTGGCTAATGCAAGCAACAAGTAAAATTTATTGGTGATTTTGCTCCCAACCCCTTTCTTATTGATCCCGATTGGTGTAGAATGGTTGCCATATCAAAATCAAGTTTTCATAAAATCCGTTTAGACATGATACTATCTGTCACTGAAAAGGGCTTCCCTAAGCTGGTTTTAGAGTCTTCTCGTCCGGTTCTCGTGCATTTTTGGGCTCCTTGGTGTGGTTTATGTCGTTTAATCCAACCCACCCTCTGTTCTTGGCAAAATGACTGTCAAGGTGCGATTCAATTAGTCGGTGTTAATGCCGATGAGAATTTTAAGTTAGCTAATAGTTTTCGTCTGCGTAGTCTGCCTACTTTAATTCTCTTCGATCGAGGTGTTCCCGTTCACCGTCTGGAGGAAATTCACAGTCGCGAGGAATTGCAACAAACCCTGCGACTAATAGTCAAAAATCAAATCCTGCGTTCAGCTTAAGGGAAAGATACCTTTTCTGATGGTTTCTCTTGGGTTCGGTGGATAAAATGTATTCTAAGATACGATACTGTCAGTGGGTGAGTGGAACGAACCACAGAGACACAGAGGACACAAAGATCGATCGCTCCTATATCAGTTAAACTTATCACACAAAGAATAAAAGAGCCTCTTGGTGTGGTTGAATTTGTCGAAAATCAGAAAAATCGCTGTCCTGATGTTATGGCCTTTTGTCAACGGGGAAGTTCAGTTATACTGTCTTTTACTCGGCCAAGAAAGCGAGGCTCCCACCGCCATTAACTGCTCAATGTGAGCTAAGTTTCTTTTTCTTGGATTGGTCTTTGATGGGTTTGTAGGTGGGGTTAATCGTTTAGTTGTTCAACCTTTTTTAACGCATTATTTCTGTGAGGTAAATGTTATGACTAATATCATCGGTATAGGTTCTCGTGCAGCAGGATTAAGCACTTATCTTGCGACTTTAGCTTATCATCAAAAACATCAGGTAAAATCTAAAAAGGTCTTATCTTGTCAAGTAACACCGATGAACGAGAATACAAAACAATTGAGTGAGCAGGCAGAAAACATTTTAAAAGAGCAAGTGATGTTAAAAGCAGGAAAATTATACCATAGCTTGTGGAATAATCCTTTATATGGTTTTACTATTACCCTGGAAATAAAAGGATTATTTTGGGCTAAAAATACAGAAAAAGTTTCATTTGCTATCTACGATATGCCAGATAGTCTTTTGAGAGATATTAGAGAGTTTTCATCATCTCATAGCTTCACAGAATATTATGATGATTTATTTAGTGATATAGGTGGATATTTCTTACCAATAGATGGAACATCTCATCGAGAAGATGAGGTATATGCTAAGTCTTTAGAAAAATTTACTACAGATTTAACACAGCGTAACCCGCAAGGTTGTCCTATCGCTTTTACTGTCACGAAATGTGATTTATCAGAACTTTGGGTTAATCGAGATGATCCTCGTGGTCTGGTACAAAGACGCTTTCCTAAAATGTATGCAATCCTAGAAAATTGGACTCAGGAGGACAAGGGAAAAGTCGAATATTTCACCACTTCATCCTTCGGAGTATTTGGTAAATATTGCGAACCAAATTCAATTATTCAATCAGAAAGTGGGAGAGCATTTGCCGTGATTAGAAATACTAAAGAATGGCAACCTTTTGGACTAATTGAACCCTTATATTGGTTATGTACGGGCAAAATGCTATAATTATTGTAGGAAAAACTAATATTGCTCGCCCAAAAAAATATTGAGTGATTCGGGAAAGTATGAAAATGAAACGCTATCAACTTCTTCAGGAAAAACGAGAGAATATTATAAAAATTGCCCGAAAACATGGAGCATTTAATATTCTAATATTTGGATCAGTTGCTAGAGGAGAAGACAGCAATGACAGTGATATTGACTTTTTAGTAGAAATGGAACAAGGGCGCAACTTATTAGATAGAATTGGTTTAATTCAAGACTTAGAAGATTATTTAGGCTGTAAGGTTGATGTGGCTACTATTAACAGTTTACGAGATTGTTTTCGGGAAAGAATCATGAAAGAGGTGATTCCTTTATGAATGATGACTTGATTTATTTAGGTGATATTTTAGATAGAATTGAACGAATCGAATCTTATACACAGGAGGGAAAAGACAGATTCTATCAATCTTTATTAATTCAAGATGCTGTGATTCGCTGTTTTGAAGTCATTGGAGAAGCTGTTAAACAACTCTCTCCTGAGATTAGAAAAAAATATCCTGAAATTACTTGGCGTAAAATTGCAGGGTTTCGAGAAAAATAGCAGCGGTTGCCCCCTAGTTCTATAATCAGATCACGGCTAATTTGATTGGCTATCGACCCTATTTATGTCTATTTCCCCACCCCGTTCGGGTTACACTTTACCAGTTTTTGCCTGTGCCAGTGCGATCGCTTCTCTCCAGCATCTCCACGGCGAAAATGAGCTAAATTCCGTTACTTTTAATCTTTTAGAACCGCCAGAAACGGTTACAATTGCCATCGAACAAGTTGCCCGACTTAACCCCGATGCTGCCCTAGCTATCACCCGCAGCGATCCGGGGGATAATTTAGATTTAACTAGAAATACCCCTATATGGGCGTTAGTAGAAAGAAAAACGGGTAATCAAGAGATAGAGATTCAAGGCGGCGCAGGAATCGGCCTACAGGTTAATAATGGCGGAAAATCAGCTATTTATAGTTATGCCCAGCGTCTGCTGCAAGAAAACCTCAGACCCCTGTTACTGCCCCAAGAAAGCATCAAAGTGACGATTATCCTTCCAGAAGGCAAAAAATTGGCCACAAGGACTTCTAACGCCGCTTTTGGGGTGGTAGAGGGATTATCTTTGTTAGGTACTACTGGCATTTCCCAACCCCTGAGCGCTCCCGGACAGTTGGAAATCTTTCGCGAGCAATTAAAAAATTTATCCCGTCGTTTCGATCGCTTGGTGTTTTGTATCGGGGAAAATGGCTTAGATTTAGCCCCTCAAATGGGTATTAATCCTGATATTTTGGTAAAAACAGCCAATTGGATCGGGCCGATGTTATTAGAGGCACAATTACAGGGAATCTCTGAAATTCTTTTGTTTGGTTATCACGGTAAATTAATTAAACTTGCCGGGGGAATCTTTCAGACTCACCATCATCTGGCCGATGGTCGTCGGGAAATTCTCACCGCCTACGCCGCTAAAATGGGTTTAGCTACCCCCCATCTCCAGCAAATTTTTGACAGTAGCACCAGCGAAAACGGTCTGGAATATCTGCGTCAATTAGACCGGCAAACGGGCGATAATTGGGTGGAACGCATCTATGGAGAAATGGCTAATACGATTGATCGCCGTTGCCAAGAATACGTTTATAACCACAGTAACGGTCATCTTGGAGTCGGTTGTATTTTATTTGATCGCTCTCGTTCTTTGATCAGCAAAAGCGAAAATGGCCTTAAATTTTTGCAAAATCTACCAGTCACTCCCCAGTGACCGTGCTATGATCGTGGGAATATTTAGTCTTAAAAAATAAAACTAATAAGGCGATACAATTGTAGCTTATTTTCAGAACAATAGCCGATTTAGTTTACAAAACTTTAACCTTTTCCTGCCAGTTTCTTTTTTTGATCGTAGTGACAACTCAAACCCCCCTTCCTACCCCCCAAGAGACTTTGCCCTCAGAGTCCTTCACTAATAGCCTTAATCGTCAAATAATCATCATTCTTGACTTTGGCTCCCAGTATTCTGAATTAATCGCCCGCAGAATCCGGGAAACGAACGTTTACTCCGAAGTTCTCTCCTATCGTACCAGTGCCGAACAATTGGCCCAAATCAACCCGAAAGGAATAATTCTTTCGGGCGGTCCCAATTCCGTCTATGATCCTGGAGCGCCTCACTGTGATCCCGAAATTTGGAATTTAGGTGTACCCATCCTCGGAGTTTGCTACGGGATGCAATTGATGGTACAGCAGTTAGGAGGCAGGGTAGAACGGGCAAAACGGGCTGAATACGGCAAAGCATCCCTATTTATCAACGATCCTACCGATTTATTAACCAATGTCGAGGACGGTTCCACCGCTTGGATGAGTCACGGGGATTCCTGCGTGGAATTGCCTGCGGGTTTTGAAATTCTCGCTCATACCGATAATACCGATTGTGCGGCCATTGCCGATCACCAGAAAAAACTCTTTGGAGTGCAGTTTCACCCGGAAGTTGTCCATTCTGTGGGAGGAATCGCCTTAATTCGCAATTTCGTCTATCATATCTGCAAATGCGAACCCACTTGGACCACGGAAGCTTTTGTCGAGGAATCGATCCGAGAAATTAGGGCAAAAGTGGGCGATAAGCGCGTTTTATTGGCTTTATCCGGCGGTGTGGACTCCTCTACCTTAGCATTCCTGTTACATCGAGCGATCGGTGATCAACTAACCTGTATGTTTATCGATCAGGGATTCATGCGTAAGGGTGAACCAGAACGATTAATGCAGATATTTAACGAGCAATTCCATATCGGAGTCCAGTATGTCAACGCTAGAAAGCGATTTTTAGCGCAAGTGGCCGGTGTCACGGATCCCGAAGAAAAGCGCCGTCGTATCGGCCATGAATTTATTCAGGTGTTTGAAGAAGAATCGAATCGTTTGGGACCCTTTGATTATCTGGCCCAAGGAACTTTATATCCCGATGTGATTGAATCGGCCGATAGTAATGTGGATCCGAAAACTGGGGAAAGAGTCGCGGTTAAAATTAAAAGTCATCATAACGTTGGTGGACTGCCGAAAAATCTCCGGTTTAAATTGGTCGAACCTCTGCGAAAATTATTTAAGGATGAGGTGAGAAAATTAGGTCGATCGATCGGTCTTCCAGAAGAAATTGTTCGTCGTCAACCTTTCCCCGGCCCCGGTTTAGCAATTCGCATTTTAGGGGAAGTCACCGCAGATAAATTAAATATTTTGCGCGATGCAGATTGGGTGGTGCGCGACGAGATTAATAAGCAGGGAATGTATCACGATTTCTGGCAAGCTTTCGCGGTTTTATTACCTGTCCGCAGTGTGGGAGTGATGGGAGATCAACGCACCTACGCTTATCCCATTGTCCTACGTTTAGTCAGCAGTGAAGACGGAATGACTGCCGATTGGTCCCGGGTTCCCTATGATTTATTGGAGACAATTTCTAATCGCATTGTCAATGAAGTTAAGGGAGTTAACCGCGTGGTTTATGATATTACTTCTAAGCCCCCCGGAACTATAGAATGGGAGTAGTATTGAATTATTGATTGATCGTTATTCCCGTCCAAATATTGGGGCGGGATTTTTGCAGAATAGACAATTGAGGAGATTAATTACTACCATGGCACAGTTAGAGATTTTAGAAGAAATAGAAGCGGTGGATTTTGCCGAAGAAGAAGAAGATATTGCAGGAGAATCAGCAAACCAAAAAAAGCTACAACTCAAAGAAATCTCCGAGACTGTTGTTGCCAGCAGTGATTGGACTACCGCAACGATCCGCGATCAATTAATTCGAGAAAATATTCAACTCAATCCGCGCTTTCAAAGACGAGATGCTTGGAATATTACTCGTAAAAGTCGATTTATTGAATCCCTAATTCTAGGGTTTCCAGTCCCACAGATTGTCTTAGCTACTAATAATAAGGAAAAAGGGAAATTTATCGTTCTTGATGGCAAACAACGCCTACTAACAATTTTACAGTTTTATGGTGACAGTGACACACCTAATAATAGTTTTACTTTAAAAGATTTAGAATTTTTAGATGATCTCAATGGCTGCCAATATCAAGATCTAAAAAATGACTTCAATTTAAATGATTTCTTAGACCAACTGGATAATCAAACTATCCGCACGATTGTTATCCGTAATTGGAAAACGGAGAGTTTCCTCCATAAAATTTTTCTGCGTCTCAATGTGGAAAATACCCCTTTGTCTTCTCAAGAATTAAGACAAGCATTACACCCAGGAGGTTTTATTAATTTTTTAGATGATCGAGCGATCGAAAGTCAAGCATTAAAGAAAATATTTAAATCTTCCTATCCCGATTTCCGGATGCGCGACACTGATATACTCTTGCGTTATGTAGCTTTTCATTATTATTTATCCGATTATCGCGGTGATCTTAAAAAATTTCTTGATAATGCTTGTGTTTCGCTTAATGCTCGATGGGATCAAAACTCAGAAGAAATCAAAAATATTATTGATCAATTTGAAAAAGCTGTCCAGACAACGATTAATATTTTTGGAGAGAAAAACTTTTCCCGTCTCTGGCTGCCTGAATCGGCAACTTATCGAAGTCAGTTCAATCGAGCAATTTTAGATGTGATGGTTTTTTACTTTTGCGATGATCTAATGAGAGCAGCTGCCGAGACAAACAAAGAACAGGTAGAAGAAGCATTTAAAAGTTTATGTCGTACTGCCGTTGATCGATTTAAAAATGCTGTATTAATTAGTACAAATACTAAACAATCAACCTATGATCGTTTTCATTTATGGGGTCAAGCTTTATCAGAAGTATTAGATATTAACTTCAATATTCCTCAGATGGAAGACAATCGTATTATTTTTAAGGGGTTAAGATAGTTAGTTTTTTTACTATGCCGAAATCTCTGAGATTTAGACAACTAACCAAAGAATTGAATCGACTAAAAAAACAATTCCTACCTCGTAAATTCAGCGAGATCAATGACTATTCTGAAAGACAATTAGCTTTAACTTTTGCCTATCGAGTTTTTGCTCATGCTGAGATTGAATCTTATCTTGAAGATCGAGTTTGGGATACCGTACTGACAGCAAAAAATATCTGGGATAATCAAGGTAAAGCTAGTGGAGTTTTGTTATGTGTAATCGCTTTTTCTGGTCAAGAAATGGAAGCTCCTCCCGACACCCTTACTCCTCTTAAAGGTAAGAAAAATCTGCCTGAAGATAAACTAAAAATAACTAAAAAAATTGACATAGCGATTAGATGTTTTAAATCAGTTATCGATCAAAATCATGGGATTAAGGAAACTAACCTATTAAAATTACTCTTACCAATCGGCATCGATAGTGATGACTTAGATAAAGTTTGGTTACTAAATATGGATACTTTTGGAGAAGAACGCGGTGAAATCGCTCATTCTTCGGCAATAAAAACGAAAAAAACGCCTAACCCTGCCGACGAATTAGAAAGAGTTAAACAAATTATTCAAGAATTAGAGAAAGTCGATCAATTGATTACTAACTTGCTCAAGTAATTGCACTCTTAATAAAACTTAAAGTTTTAATTATATCAGAAATATAGTATAATAAAAGGCAGACAATAGAGAGCTAATCATCAAAGTGAAACATAGACCAATTGCGATCGATTTATTTGCTGGCTGTGGTGGGATGTCCCTTGGTCTAGAAGCGGCGGGATTTGATATTGCTGTAGCGGTGGAGTTTGATGCAGTCCATTCCTTGGTTCATCATTTTAACTTTCCCTATTGTCAAACTATTTGCCGGGATATAGCCAAAGTAACAAGTAGAGAAATATGGGAATTATTAAAACTAAAAGGCTATGCCACCGATGTTAGTTTAATTGCTGGTGGTCCCCCCTGCCAAGGTTTTTCATTGATTGGTAAACGACAAATAGATGATCCTAGAAATTCTCTTGTATTTGAATATCTGCGGATTGTAGGGGAAATTAAACCCAAGTATTTTATCTTTGAAAATGTCCCTGGCATGGCTACCGGTAAACATAAACAATTTTTAGAGGAGTTAATCTCTGAATTTGAAGCTATTGGCTATACAATTAATCAGCCAATTAAAATTCTGGATGCCAGTGAATACGGCGCACCACAAAAGCGCAGAAGATTAATCTTAATTGGTAGTCGAAAAGACGTGACGATGGCTAAATATCCCTTAGCAAAGACTGTCGATTTGAACTCAGCCAAAAAATCAGCTTTTACCAGCGTCTATGATGCGATTTCAGATTTAGAATTAATACCGGCCTTTATCGATACTGATTTAGGCATACCCGCATCAAAATTAGATTATAGTGGTAAGAGGAAAAAATATTCAGTGCAGCCAAGGGATATTTTTAAACTTTGCCATCAAAGAACAGTAGATACAAAAATCTATGGACATATAGGCTCAGTTCATACCCAAAGATCAATTGATAGATTTATCGTAACCGAACCGGGTACATTGGAACCAAAAAGTCGTTTTTTAAGGCTTTCTCCCACTGGATTATGTAACACTCTTCGGGCTGGAACTAATAGCGACAAAGGGGCCTATACTGCTCCTAGGCCCATTCACTATTCTATTCCTCGTTGTATTACTGTACGAGAAGCAGCCAGATTACATACATTCCCCGATTGGTTTCAGTTTCACCGCACAATATGGCATGGTTTTCGTGAGATTGGCAACGCAGTTATTCCGGTATTATCGAAAGAACTTGGCTCCTCTGTGATGAGAGCAATGAATATCAATACCGCTAATCTCAGCCGAGTTATTTTAGAAAAAATGCCTGAAGAATTATTGCTATATAATATGTCTCAAGCCTCAAACTATTGGGGGATCTCTGACGATGTTATTCCGAAAAGAAAACGAGGTGTATCTCAGAGATTGGTCAGTATTTAAATTATACTAAATCCGTTTTTGATAGTATGATTAACTGCCAATCGAACTTTAAACACTCGATCCTTTCTTCTCACTTATTTATACTTTTTAAACAGGATTTAAGTAAGTGGTTTTAATTAGGGTTGGCTGAATAATGGTAAAACCCTTTTAAAATAAAGCTTTTGACCTGTTAAAATCCGATGTTAGTACCAGAAAATAGGGTTGGGACATTCAAAAACCTTGCACTATCCTTTTTATAGTACATAAGTTAATACAAAAAAGAGGACAACAAAATCTGAAACTCTCAGTCTTGACTCTTGCAAGAGTGCCTTATTTCAACAGGCAATTTAAATGCGCGGGCAGCTTATCCTATATGGTAATGTTTAATTTTATTCCCGTAAAAGTTGCTTATGTCCTTACCTGAACTCCCTCTTCATCTTCAATTAACCCAAATGGTTTCGGGTTACTGGTTATCTCAATCCATCTATGCTGCCGCTAAATTAAGCCTAGCCGAGCATTTAAGCACGGGAGCGAAATCTTGTCAAGATTTAGCCTCCCTAACTGAGACTAACCCTTCTGCTTTATACCGACTGATGAGAGCATTAGCTAGTGTGGGAATTTTTCGAGAAATTGAATCTCAACAGTTTATACTAACTCCCCTAGCTGAACATTTATCTAGTAACCATCCCCAGTCAGTAAAAGCGACAGCGATTATGTTAGGAGAGGCTCCCCATTATCAAGCGTGGGGAAATGTCTTACATAGTATCAAAACGGGACAACCATCCTTTGATGATGTCTTTGGGATGGGAGTCTTTGAATATTTTCAAACCCATCCGCTGGATGCAGAGATTTTTGAACAGTCGATGAATAGTTTTTCTTTGTCCGAGGAGAAAGCTATTTTAGCTGTATATAATTTCTCAGAATTTCAAACCCTAGTAGATGTAGGTGGGGGATACGGTGAAATGTTGGGAACAATCCTAGAGCAATATCCCCACCTAAAAGGGATTCTTTTTGATGAAGACTATGTAATTTCCCATTGTCAATCGACTTTAGAAAAACACAACATTCTCCATCGTTGTCAAACCGTTGGCGGTAATTTTTTTGAATCCGTACCGTCGGGGGGAGATGGCTATTTATTAAAACATATTATTCATGATTGGGATGATCGAAGGGCGATTGCCATTTTAAAAAACTGTTGTCAAGCTTTAGATAGCAATGGGAAAATTTTAGTCTTAGAAATGGTTGTCCCTTCGGGTAATAATCCTTCGGCAGCTAAAATGTTAGACTTAAATATGTTAGTTATGTGTCCGGGAGGTAAAGAAAGAACCGCAACAGAATTTGAGGAATTGTTGAGTCAAGCAGGCTTAAAATTAAATCGCATTATTCCGACTCAAGAAGATATTTGTATTATTGAATGCGTTAAAAAATAAGTCAAGGAGATCAGGCGCAGTCATCGCCTAATTTTGTAAGTGCGTTAATTAAATGTGACACACTTTTCCACCTCAATGTTCAAGCTTGTTATCGAGGAATAAATACAAGCATCTAACTGATCACTATATTGTCATAAGCTAAGAGGCATTTTAACCGCCTATCCGTCAAATTAGCTGAATCTCCGCCAATACCCCCGAAGTCGGGGGGAAAGGGGAGTTTTTCCTCATCTCAACAAGCAATTTAAATGCTGGGGCAGCTTAAAACTAAGGGGCTAAACGTTGCCTTTGCCAACGACCATCTTCTTGACGATAATAACAGAGACGATCATGGAGACGACTGGGGCGACCTTGCCAGAACTCGATTAAACTAGGAATTAGGCGAAAACCGCCCCAATGAGGAGGACGAGGAACTTCACGGCCAGCATACTCTTCTTGTAGTTCTGCCAGGCGTTTTTCGAGGATATCCCGCCCCGAAATTACTTCACTTTGATTGGAAGCCCAGGCCCCTAAACGAGATTCCCAGGGACGGACAAAAAAGTAATTATCCGATTCCTCTTCCCTGATTTTTTCTACAGTTCCCTCGACCCTAATTTGTCGTTGCAATTCTCCCCACCAAAACACTAGGGCCGCATTGGGATTAGCGATTAATTCCTGTCCTTTGGAGCTTTGGTAGTTAGTAAAGAGAACAAAACCGCGAGGATCGAAGTCTTTTAACAGTACCATGCGGGCCCGGGGTTTGCCCTCCGGGGAAATAGTGGCTAAAGTCATAGCGTTGGGTTCTAATCTTCCCGAAGATACCGCCCGTTCTAGCCATTGTTTAAATACAATGAAAGGATCGGCAGATGTTTCTGACTCTAGCAATTCTTCAAGATTGTAGTCTAAGCGCAGGTCAGCGATCGATATGTCCATGGTTTTGCTTGCTAAATTCTATCCTTTGAGATCCTACAAGATTATAGAATCATGACTATCACCTCAGCTAGTGACGCGATCGAATCTCTGTTAGAAATGGCCGAACAGGGAGAAATTGACCCCTGGGATGTGCAGGTTATCGATGTAATCGATCGCTTTTTGGCAGAATTGGGTTTATTAAATGATCTAGATTTAGCCATGGCTCAGGCTAATTTACCCCAATCGGGACAGGCTTTTTTATGGGCTTCTATGTTAGTTTTATTTAAGGCTGATACCCTAGAAAGATTGTCTTTAGACCAGCAAGAAGAAAGTCTGATTGATGAGGAAATTAGCGAGTTAGAACGGGAATTAAGAACTTTACCCCGTTATCTAGAAAATCATATTCGCCGTCGTACTGCTGCCCCACCACCGCGAAAAAGACGGGTAACTTTACAGGAGTTAATCACTCAATTACAACAGATTGCCCTAGAGATTGAAGCTTTACCGAAACTGCCTGTAGTTGTCCCGAAACCCCGGCCCCAATCCCGACGGGAAGCGGTACAAATTATCACGGAATTAGCCCACCAAGAAAACCTGACGGAGTTGGCAGCGGAACTGGACTTTTTTTTGCACAGAAAGTTTTTTCAATTAGATAAAAATGAGATAGAGTTTGAGTATTTATTAGATTTATGGCAAGCGGAAAAGCCTTCTAGTTACTCGGCAACACAGGAAAAGGTGGCGATTTTTTGGGCTTTACTTTTACTGGCTTCTCAATCAAAAGTGGAGTTAAAACAAGAGGATTTTTATCAGGATTTAACTATTTCTTTAATTAGGGTTTGCTGAAGGTGTGGGGTTTTACCGATTATTTTCATCTGGTCAGTTACCTAATTTTCAGAACTTAGGTTGGGCTTCGGCCGTGAGCTTTTGCCGAACGGTTGAAGCATGAAACCCAACGTCTTTTCCTAGGAAATAAAGTCATAATCCTTTCCTATCGCTTCTAGTTGAGTTTTGATCTGAAAACAACTATTAGGTAATAAATCTTTGATAGGGGGAATAGCATTAATTTGAGAGGCGATTTCTTGCACAATTTGCTCGATTCTCACACCAGTTTTACAGGAAGTGGCGATTAGCTTGGTCATTGGAGAATATGCAATAAAATTGCCTCCGTCGGTTTCAATCAAAAATACTCCGAAAATTATATTGACAAGTATAAAGTTTTTTTATTAATATTCATTCAAGCTTTGATCATAAAATTTCTATTTTCAATTTTTTTAGGATAAAATACCTGTTCAAAACAAGGGTTTTTAAAGAAAATATAAGCTTTACGGTTGTCAAAGGTAATAATTTAGGCTAAATATTATGGAAACTAGAAAAATTCTAACATAGAAATTAGTCCCTAGATATCTTTCGGTAATTGCTGTAAATAGTTTTATAAAGTACCTCGTATTTTAGACTATAATCATAGGGGAAAGATTGCTGCGGTGGGGTCATGGTTGATACAGTAAAGTTAATGCAGGTATCACTCTCTCGTCATGACATAGTTATTAATAACAGGGATTTTACTTGTACTAAGCACAGTTTCCCTAAGCTGTTACCCATTTAAACTAGGTGTTATAGTGTTATAAAACCAACCATAAAACTGGCTCTTTCTCTGCTCTCATCTGGTCTTAACAGGTAATTTAGATAGGTCAGCATCTCAACGTCCACAAATTTTTAACTGGGATTGTTGCTATACTGATGGCTCTTGACAAAAGATAATGTTAATTATTTTTATGATAAGTATTATTAGTCACCTTTTCATGTACTATGGTTCTATAGCAATATTTTTGAAGGATCACGAGCAATGCAATCCCTAAAGCTCAGAGTTAAAACTGCTTGGAGAAGCCAAAAAGCAAGGACGATTATATCGTTACTATTACTTTTTATCTTGATGCCAATTTTTCTTTATGCTTGTTTTAGTGATCTTCCTACCCAATCATCGGAGCAAAGGCAAGGATCCCTTTTGGTTTGGTATCCAGAAGAGGGCAATTTAACTAAACTAGTAAGTCTCGGTTTGCAAGAGTTTAAAAAACTAAATCCGCAGGTGACAATTCTTGAGCAAGCTATTCCTATCGATGAGATACCCGAACGTTTTTTTAAACAATCTCAAAGCGGATTGGGTGCGAGTGTTATTCTAATTTTTTCGAGAAATATACCCAAATTAGTCTCCGAAGGAGTACTGGGGGAAATTGACCAAAAAAATCTAGATTTATCTATTTATAATCCCCCAACCCTGAAACAAGTTAGCTATCAAGGAAAAATCTATGGCATTCCCTTAGGTTCTCGTACTCGTGTACTGTGTTACAATCAAAAAAAATTACAAGTTAGTACCGATCCGCTGCTGAAGCAACCTCCCACCAGTTTAGAGGGATTAGTGGAACGTGCGCGCAAAGGTTATTCTGTGGGGATGGTGTCCTCTTTTGAAGATACTTTTTGGGGAATGGCAATTTTTGGCGGCTATTTGTGGGATGATCAGGGTAGGCTACAACCTCGCCTGGATGGTTGGGCAAAATGGCTAGAATGGCTAAAATTTGCCTCGTCACAGCCTAATTTTATTCTCAATCGTCAACGGGAATTGCTTCATGATGCCTTTGCTAGAGGTCGCTTAACCTATTATGTGTGTAATTCTATTGAAATTGCCGATTTAAAAAACAGTCTCCAAGATGATCTCAGAGTCGCTTTACTTCCCCAAGAAACTCAAGGTAAAGCAGCACCAATTCTCTATACAAGGGTAATGGTATTTAATCGTAATAATAGTGATAATGAAAATAGGTTGGGATTAGCTTTAGGAAAATTTCTCACTAATCCCGAACAACAATTGCAAGCAATCATCCAAACAGAAAGTTTTATTCCCACTAACCGACGGGTGCAGATCGAAGGAAATTTACTACCGATCGAATCAGTATTATTACAACAATCCCAAAATGCTGTGGCAGTTCCTCTGGATGATTGGGAAAAGTTGAATCAAATTTTAGAACAAGGAGAATTTTGGTATGAAAGAGCGATCGCTGGTGAAATATCTTCCTCAAAAGCAGCCCATCAACTGATACTTTATATTCAATCAGGTCTCGATCAGGAAGTCAAAAAAATAAATTAATATGAACAACAATATTCCCTCTCTTTCGGAAATAATTGCTAACCAATTATTATTTTTAGGACGCAGAAATGTTCAAAATCAATTAATGATTATTTTTCTCTGTTTAATTCTTGCTTGGTTATTGTCAAAATGGTTATGGTCTTACTTAGAAAAAAGATTTCCTCACGTCACCACTTTTATCCATAGTGATAAAAAATTAACCATCCGTCAATATTTTGCTATTCTGATAGAGTTTCTTAATTTTCCAGTTATTAGTATAATTTTACTTGATTTAAATTATCTAATTTTTCTCAGTCAAAATTGGATAAGAGGAATGATTAGTTTATCTATAGAACTCCTGTGGTTTTATTTAGTTTATCGTGGTTTATTAGCTGGACTATACGCCAAGTTTTCCGTCAATACAATCAAATATTATCATTTCCGGCTTTTAGCTCCTTTATTGGTCTTATTTCTCCTGAAGATCATGATTGGTTTCTACAATAACATTCAGGAAATCGCCCAAGTATCTCCTTTCAATTTATTCAATAGTCCGATCACATTGGGAAGCATATTTATTTTGATAATAGCTCCCTATTTTCTAGTAATTGTTGTTGATCTTATAGAGACTATAGTTTTGAGTATTGCTAATTTAAATCAGCAAACTAGTCGCGGTGAAATTGAAGCAACTTTACTGTTAGGACGTTATTTTTTCATTGTCTTAGGTTTTATCATTATCTTGGGTTATGTGGGAGTTAATGCAACGGCAATAGCGGCAATTACTGGTGGTTTATCGGTGGGTATTGGTTTCGGTATGCAGCAAGTGGTCAGTAATTTTATTAGCGGTATTTTACTATTATTTGAAAAAGTTCTCAAACCCGGTGATATAATTAATATTGAAGGACAAACTTCTCAGGTAAAAAAGCTAGGTATTCGAGCGACAACAGTGCAAATCCTCACGGATAATTCTGAAAAAATTATCCCCAATCAAAAGTTTTTTACTGAGGATGTCACCACCTATACGGGTAGTGATAACTTGATCTATTGTTCAATTGTTATCGGAGTTGGTTATAATTCTAACGCACAACAGGTGATGAATTTATTGCTAGACATTGCAGATCAACATCCTAACATACTTAAAAACCCGCAACCAGTAGCCTTTTTTATTAATTTTGGTGATTCTAGTTTAAACTTTGAATTAAAGTTCTGGTTAGATGATGTTAACAGGAAAAAGCGAGTAATTAGTGATGTTAATTGTGTTATTCTTAATAGGTTTACTAAAGAGAATATCGAGATTCCTTTTCCGCAGCAAGATATTCATATTCGCAATAATTAAAAAATTTAGTTATTCACACAAAATTAATTTATTTGTTAAAAAGCTTTATCAAAATGCGTAATTAATTTTGCTTAGGTAATTATCTTATTCAAAAACCTTATCTAATTATTTTTCATCTCCAAATATATGAATTTCACTTATGAAATTCATATATTTATTTTTTCATTAATAACCAGTATCTTGACAAAAAAACAATTTTAATATAAAATTCACACTAGGTAATATGTTCAGAAAACAGCCTGTAATTTAGAATCGAAATCGACCAAATTGATCTATCGAGGTTTTTCTTATGCTTTTCGGTTCTAATTTGCTTGGTGCTTTATCGATGTTTGTTGAACTTAGACATCAATCACCGTGGCACTTTTTTCATTTAATTGCTGTCATCTACTCTAACTAAAAATTCCATGATTATCACCAGGTTACAAAATCGTTTTTCCAGAAATAATTCCACTCGTCGTCTGCGAGCTTTTATCCTAGGTCTTTTCGCCGCCACTATGACCGCTTTGCCCTTAAAAGCCGCCGAAGAAGTTGAATTTGTCTATACTCCCCTCGTATTTTCTCTATCGGTAGCATCCCTAGAAACCTTTGCTAAAGAAGGCAAAATCGACGCTAATTTAAAACAATTTTTAGCCAGAGTAACTCCCGAAGCAAGAGAGCAGTTTCGTGAAGCTTTATTAACAAAAATTGACATCGATCCTGTTTTACTATCTCGTTTTTTTAATAGTGTGATGGGTGCTGATATGCTCTCTCGTTTGGGCAAAAGTATCACCATTCAAGGGGGAATTAATGGTAAATATGCCCTGCGGGGTGCGATTGTTAGTGCCGCTTTTGAACCGGGGGGATTAACCCTTTTAAATATCCTGAAAAAATTCCCCAATAATATCCAGTTACAGGGGGAAGAAATCCTCGGATTAGCTAAAGCTCTTGATTATGCCATTTATGTATCTGAATTATTTACCAAAGATATGCGCTTCTGGACAGCAGAGGAAGCGGCTGCCGTTAAACCAGCTATTAATTATGCCAGTTTACCCGATTTGCGTCAGCGCGGTAGCTTTCAGGTAAAAAAAGAAGTTTGGAACCTAACCGACAACAGTCGCAATCGCAGTTTATATGTAGATGTTTATATCCCGCAAACTTTCCGAGACGGTAAAACACCTGTAATTATTTTTTCCCACGGATTAGCCTCGCGACCAGAAGATTATGCTGAAGCAATTGAACATCTAGCTTCCTACGGATTTCTAGTAGCAGCACCGCAACACCCCGGCAGTGATATTAAATACCTGCAAGGAATGTTAGCAGGATATTATCGCAATATTTTTGATCGAGATGAATTTATTAACCGACCCAAAGATATTAGCTTTGTCATTGATGAATTAGCAAGACGTAATGCTAGTCAATTTCAAGGTAAACTTAACCTGACTAATGTGGGAGTAGCTGGTCATTCCTTCGGAGGTTATACTGCCATTGCTGTTGCCGGTGCGTCAATCGATTTTGATAATCTTGCTAAAGATTGTAACCGTTCTTATTCCGGGATTAATATCTCGATTTTCTTGGAATGTCGCGCCCTAGAATTGCCTAGACAGGTCTATAATTTTCGTGATGAACGAGTCGCAGCTGTTTTTGCGGCTAATCCCGTTAACCGCAGTATTTTTGGGGAAAAAGGTTTAAGCAAAATCTCAATTCCTGTCCTCTTGGGTTCCGGAAGTTATGACCCAGCAGCTAATCCAATTTTTGAACAGGCCATTTCTTTTACTTGGTTAAAAACGCCAGATAAATATCTAGCTATGGTGGAGGGACAAGCTCATGTAAATTTTACGGAATTGGATGCAGGAATGCAAAAAACCCTAAAGTCTGTGGTCGATATCACTTTACCCAATCAAAATTTAATCGAGGATTATACTGGAGCTTTATTGGTCTCTTTTTTTGAAGTTTATATTGCTAATAATGAAAAGTTTCGTCCTTTTCTTCTGTCTAGCTATGCAGAATATCTCAGTCAGGGACAAAAGTTTAAATTAGACTTTATTACTGCCGCTTCTGACGAGAAATTATCTCAATTGATTGAGAAATTGCGCGCACGTCGGCAATAGTAAAACGTGGGGTGCGTTAGACGGAAAAAATTCCTGACGCACCATCTATAATCAACTAAGTAGCTGGTTACAATCAAAGATAAACTACAAAAAAACTAAAGCCTGTTCCACTATCTAACAATTAATTGAGATTACTTACTTATTAAGTGTCAAGTTTGCCGGTTTCTTTTCACTGATGACTGATGACTGTTTACTGATAACTGAAAAATCTTCCTAAGTAGTCGTGCAAAATTAATTTCCTAGTGAAGATAGGCAAGAGTCAAGAGGCAAGAGGCAAGAGCGGGGTTAGATATGTGTAATTAATTTTGCTTAGGTACTTACTGCCCCCCTGCAAAAAAGATTCTCTTGAGTTGTATAATCTCTAAAGGATTAGCGTACTCAAGAAAAAAATTATTTCATGCTTAGAAAAATTAGACTATCGTACTTTGGCTTAATTTTAGGTAGTATTTTAACGGTTATCGGGATTATCGGTTATGCCCAAGGTAACGCCACGGTCAATTTAGCGGGTTTTTTCTACGGATTACCGTTATTATTGGGAGGTTTAGCCCTAAAAGCGTCAGAAATCAAACCGATACCCTTCAGCCAACCCACTAGCCCCGAAATCTTGCAATTGCGCCAACAACAGGCTACTGTCACCCAAACCAAACTTCGCAACGATGTCACCCGCTATCGCTACGGACAGGAAGTGCATCTGGATGAAGCCCTAGAAAAGCTGGGATTAAGCCCCACAGACGAGGAAAGACCGACTTTAGTAGGAATTCGTGAAACTGCTGTTGATTCCGCCTATTGTTTCACCCTAGAATTTGAATCGCCCCTTTTACCCCTAGAAAAGTGGCTGGCAAAACAGGAAAAAATTGAAAGATACTTTGGACCAGGCATTAGAGCCGAAATTAAGCAAGTTGATGAGGAAAAAATTGATTTATCGCTAATTACTATCCCTAGCGCCTAAATGCTCACGCTTATTCAGTATGGCTTCTTATCACTCGCTGCCGTGGCTGCTGGCTTAATTAATGCTGTTGCCGGTGGCGGTAGTCTGATTACTTTTCCGACGCTGATGGCAGTGGGGATCCCACCGGTGATGGCAAATGTAACTAATACCATCGCTTTATGTCCCGGTTATCTGGGAGCAACCCTCGCCCAAAAAAAAGACCTGCACGGGCAACAAAAACGGATTCAGTTATTGCTACCATCGGCAGTTATTGGCGGCATTATTGGTGGTATTTTACTATTAAATAGTAGTGAGCAGGTATTTGATCGCCTGATTCCTTTTCTGATTCTTTTAGCGGCGGCTTTATTGGCTTTTCAAGATACCTTACGCTCTTGGCTACAGCGGCGACAGGGGGACGAAAATGGTCATATACCAGAAATTTTGGCGGTTTTACCCATTGCTCTCGCTTCAATTTATGGTGGTTATTTTGGCGCAGGTTTAGGGGTGATTCAGTTGGCAATTTTGGGCTTATTTCTCAAGGATAATCTCACGAGATTAAATGCTTTAAAACAGTTGCTTTCTTTGGTGGTTAATGTAGCAGCATCTTGGTTTTTTCTCTTTTCTAATCAGGTATATTGGTCTGCGGCGATAGTGATAGCAATTGGCTCTTTAATTGGAGGTTTATTGGGGGGAAAACTAGCCAGAATTATCTCTCCTAGTTATCTGCGCTGGACAGTGGTAATTCTGAGTATTATTACTGCTATAGTTTATTTTCTTCGTTAACAAACCGACTCACAGCAGTTAATCTATTAAGTATTTGGCTATTCTGGTTTCTGTGTGGAAACGATATCTATCGGGTTTCTCAATCAACATATATGAAATACTTATATTTCCGTAAAATCTTCCTCAAAGCTGAAACCCTTATGATTTTCTCGTCAGCCAGAAAAATTCTAAGGGCAATAAATCCCTGAAAGCATTGATAGGCAACAGTGGTGGGTTTTCAAAAGTCAGTGACTAATTACCACAATTTTATAAGTAAAAATTATCATACAGAGTTGATAAGAGCCGCAATTTCAGTCCAAAATTATTTATTTTGAATTACCATTGTTGCACAAGTAATTATATTTTCTAAATTGTTATACTCAAATCTTTGTTTTTCAATATAATTATCAAATAAATACTTTTTGTCTGAATATTTTATCGCTAATTCTTCGCATCTTTGTTTAATATAATCAAATTGCATTTCATACTCATCATTTTGATTTATTTCAGTTTCTGTATATTCTTTTAGTAATTTCATGCCAGCTTTATCGATCTGTTTGAACAGCATACTTTTCTTGATTATAAATTCATGTTTATAGGGTTGATCATCTTCAAAATATCCATCGTCCAAAATAATTAGACCATCTTTTGTCAGATTTTTCTTTAAGATAGTCATAGTGTCAAAATAATTGCCAAATACAGGACCGATCGATCCGAGGATAATCAGATTAAATTGGTTTAATGTCTTGATTATTTCTCGTGCGTCTCCTGAAATAAATTTACACCTTGAAGTAATTGCTTCTTCTCTAGCTTTTTTATTAGCGATTTCAATAAACTCTGGTATTGCATCGATTCCAAAGCAGTAGCAATCCAGTTCAATTGACAATTTTATCGAGATTGCACCTTTGCCGCAGCCTAGATCCAGTACATTTAATTCAGAATAATTATTTGTATGTGTTTTGACAATTTTAAGAATAGAATTTGCAGAAGAGCCTATTTCCCAGAAGTCCTGTAAAATATATGGAAGAAAAGGTAAGATTGACTTATCTTGGCAATCCATAGCCTGTGCAATAGTTTCTTCTAAGGTCTTCATTCTCTCTAAAAATTTCTGGACTAACTATTAATCATACTGCTCCCTGCGCTCCCGCACCCTCCTCTATCCTACTTATAATTGACGTACTGTTAGGCCGTGGTTTCGACATCATACTAACTGTCATTGGCTAACTTATGATTGATTGTTATCAGCTTTGAAAAACAGGATTTATTATCAAAAATAACTTGGAAGCACTGTCCCCATAGAAAACCTAAGCCACCTAACGGTGAAGTTAGGTGTACTTTCACAACTGATATCTTTAAGAACGCTTTTCTGGGTTCTAATATGGACCTAGGAATCTCTCTCCATTGAAGTGAATCATGTGATCGGGCTGATCAGCTACCCAAACTTCTGTTTCCCAGGAAATTTCAGCAAGATAACGAGTCATTTCCCTACGACTGGGAAAAGCAGTAACAAAGACAAGACCCTTACAGCTTAATTGAAAAAGTTGCTTTAGTTCATTGTGGCGTTTCAAATTCACTGGACCATGACTCGTCACCGCTTCTATAAGGACAAGCCAATCTTGGTATCTATGATAGATAACAAGATCAGGCATTTTCCCGTGAGGATCTAATTCAATCCCCATTTCTCGGAATTTTTGTGTTTCGTTGATTATAAATTTATCACCAGCATCGCCAATATATAGAACTACGCCCCCTGGCGTAAATCTTGGACAAAAGCTTTCTAAGATGTCTTTAATTAAAATATTTTGCCCACCTGATGAAAGCTGAATCGCCCGACCATCGGGTAAGGTTATAGGAATCATGGGCAGATTTCGATTCCTGGCTTGCAACCAATTAGTCACTGAAAGCGCATAATTTCTACGAGCTTCTTCCCACTGCTCAGAGCCATAAACTTGAAGCAGTGATAACGCTTGCCGATCAAGTTGGTAGCACCACCTAGGGCTATTAATTGGTCGGTCTGGTTTGTCTGGATTCTGAACCACCAGTCCCATCTGCACAAATTGATGCATTGTCTGTTTTCGAACAGTTTCCCGTGTGTTTGGTGCATATTGTTTTCCGTAATGATCACGGAACCAATCCATCATTTCTGTAATTCCGCGTTTTGGTGCAGTAGCTTGGCTCCAGGGTTTATCAGGTTGAATATCTGCTAACGCAAGTAAGCATAGTGCAGACCTTTCATTCTGTTGCTCTCTAGGAGCAGAGATAGCCTTGAGAATTGTAAGTGCTTCTTCGATTCGTTTGTTTGCTTGAACTGCGGTGCTTGCTTCATCCATAATTGATAGAACTTCATGTACAACTTGATCGATTTCTTCTTGGTTTAAGTCATTGTCCCCAACTTGAACTCCTATTTGGATTAAGTCATTTTTACATGGATACTTAACCCTACGAAGGTCGGTAGCATTGACTTGTGTATGTCCACTAAATTGACGAAAGTAGCTATCAAATAAAGTTGAATTAAGAAATGCGGCTAACCCTTTAGCTACATCAGGAGGCATTCCTCTGCCTTTAGCATGATAATAATTAAGATGATTTTCGACACCTAGAGATTTTGAACCAATAGGAGAACACACAGCAGCAACAACACGACGCTTTTCTTCTTTGGATGAAAAACGTTTTGTCAAAACATACCAGCCAGGCTCAATTAACCATTTTTCTGTTTCGTTATTTTTTTCTACCGCAATGGGCTTGCGGGGATTATCAGGAGGAAATACTACTTTCCTGACTTTTACAGATTCTGGATAAAGTAGGGGAACAGTTCTATCACTCAAATGGTTTCTTAAAGACGATTTCAGGCGAAAATCAACAACTGGACCGGTGGAAACTTCTAAGCCTATCTCATCTAATGTACAGGGCATTTTATTCATTTGAACTCTCAAGGAATTCTTGAGAGAATTTGTAACAATATGAATAAACTGTTCAGAATCATTCGGCTCAATCACTTCGTCATAGGGGGCATATCTAGATTCTGAAATCTCGTCTAATGCCATCTCAGAATTACTGGTTATTTTTACAGTGCTAGGTTTTTGTTTAGATCTTAGGGCGTGAAAAATAATATTTTCCTGTAATACCTCATCTTCTGAGAAGGTTGCTGATCTACTCTCAAATATATGGATTTTATCTAGTTTCATGTATTCTAGGAAGGCTTTTCGGAAAGGGCGAAAATACTTGCCATTGCAAAAACTTCTCGGCGTAATCGCAACCACTTCGCCATCGTCTATAAGTTGTACGATGGCAAGCCAAACAAATGCGCTGTAGAGATTTACAGTATCAATCCCAATACTTGCAAGAACTTTCTTTTCTGCTGATTGGCTGTGAATCTTTTTATAAGGTGGATTCAGAATCGCATGAGTAAAGCCCGGAACTACCTTCTTAAAGAGTGGCAAGTTCATTTCACTACTAGCTTTGATGAAATTCTCCTCCCGCAAGCAATAATCTGCTTGAATTCCTTTTCCGTTCAAAGCGGCACAGCATTCTGTGAGGGTTTGATTTAGCGAGGGGAAGAAGACTGGTTCGACTTCATATGCTGTAATGCTGCAACTACTAACCTGATCGGGGTTTGCCAGTAACCGCTCTACTACAGCAGCAGTTAAAGTTCCAATTCCAGCCCCAGCATCTAGAAGGTGAATATGACCAGACAGGTTGTTGAATTGTCCTGCCATGAAACGCGCAACAGTTGCGGGGGTCAAGAACTGACCCAACTGACTACGCTGTTTCAAGTTCAATCTTGAAGAGTAGTAGACTCTGGCTATATCAGCAGAATCAGTAAGGAACGTTGCCATCTGGTCATTTAGTAGCAGTTATGAATCAAAACTTTACAATACCAGAGAACTCCTTCCCAGTACACCTAACTATCAATTATACCGCTCCCTGCTGCCAACTCTAGCGCTCATAGACAGTCTTAACGAGTAATTTAGAGAGTCAACCGCTTAGTGGTCTGTCAATCCTGAAATTGTGGATAGGGGAATCGGGCCAAATTATCGGCTCCCAATCCCTCAAAATCATCTTAACAGACCCATAGAATCGCCCTTAATTTTTGTCAATTGTCGGACTCTAACTATATTCTTCCCCGACACTGAGATTAAAGAGCATTTGCAGGGATTGTAAACAGCGCTTACGCGCTTCGATATCCTGTTGGGCCCGCAGTTGTACCATGGGTTCGTGAAGGATTTTATTAACGATACCGCGGGTCATCGCTTCGATAACTTCTTGGTGTTTTTCGGCGAATTCCGTCCCCAGACGGGAGAGGGCCTTTTCTAATTCCTGTTCGCGAATATCTTCAATTTTGCTTCTTAAACAGCTAATTGTCGGTACAGTGTCCAAAGAACGCCACCAAAGCTCGAAAGCTTCCACTTCCTGCTCTAGGAGTGCCTCTGCTTCCCTAGCCATCTGACGGCGACTTTCCTGATTGGCGGCAACCACCGCCTTGAGATCATCGACGTTAAAAGCTTGCACTTGGGCCAATTCCTTTACGTCGGTGTGGACGTTACGGGGAACGGAAATATCGATTAACATCAGCGATGTAGCAGCAATCGTCACTTCTGTCAATAAATTTTTAGTTAAAATTGGTTCCGTGGCTCCGGTACTGGTGAAGACGATATCCGATGCCGCTACCGTAGCCATCATCTCTTCTAAGCCATATAGTTGCAACGGTACGTTAGGAAATTCACGGGCTAACTCCTCGGCTCGTCTTTGGGAGCGATTGACGATCGCAATTTGCTGAGAACCCTTAGCCAGAAGGTGCGTAACTAATAATCGGGACATTTTCCCTGCCCCGATAATAGCGATTTTTTTGCTGCTGAGGTCTGTCACCTTAGCATGGGCTAACTCCACCGCCGCCGAACTGATCGATACGGCTCCCGTGCCGATGCTGGTTTCCGTGCGGACGCGCTTACCGGCAGTCATCGCTTGTTTAAACAGGCGATCGAGTAATTGGCTAATAGTATTGTACTTTTGGGCTAATTTATGGGTATTTTTAACTTGAGCGAGAATTTGCCCTTCACCGAGGACAAGACTTTCTAAACCGGCGGATACCCGGAGCAGATGACGGACAGCATCCTGATGCAGTAGGGTAAACAGATAACGACGCAGGACATTAAGGGGAATATGCCCGATTTCAGCGAGAAACTGGGTAATTTCCACTACGCCCTTTTCCGTATCCGTAACCACGGCGTAGATCTCCAAACGGTTACAGGTGCTGATAATAGCCACCTCTTGGATGTGGGGATAACCCTTGAGGTGGGTAAGAGCGGACTCGATTTTCGCTTCCGGGATACTCAATTTTTCGCGAATTTCCACCGGGGCTGTCTTGTGACTCAAGCCCACTACAGCAATATTCATTTATGTTCTCCTACAAATGTTGCTCAGGCTACAAAAATTATTGATAAAGATCAGTGCGTTATGTCTCTAATTGTTGCAATTTAGTCCCAATCGGGATGCAAATAAAAGATGTTTGAAAAAAAACTTTATATATTTTTACCAATGGGGGCGAGGTGAGCCATGCTCACCCCACCGCGTCAGAGAATTATCTCAGTTGAATGTATTTGGGTTGGTCGAACAGGTGAACGGTATCGACAAAGCGAGCGGTTTTCGATTGGGTGGAGATAACCAAGCTTTGGGTACGAGCGCCACCGTGGAAGAAGCGTACCCCTTCCATCAGGGTGCCGGGGGTGATCCCACAGGCGGCAAAGAGGACGGTTTCACCACTGGCTAATTCTTCGCAACCGTAAACACGATCAGGATTGGTGATCCCCATTTCTTGCAGACGAGCAATATTACCCTCGCGACTTTCACCGATTAAACCGGTTTTGACCACTTCGGGATCATAGATTAATTGTCCCTGGAAGTGACCCCCCAGACAACGCATAGCCGCCGCTGAGATTACCCCTTCCGGAGCGGCACCGATACCCATGAGAGCATGAATATTAGTTCCCGAAAAAGCGCAGGAAATAGCGGCCGATACGTCACCATCGCTGATCAGACGAACTCTGGCCCCAGCGTTGCGGATTTCTTGGATTAATTCCTTGTGACGGGGACGATCCATAACTACTACCACCAGTTCTTCGATGGAACGATTGAGACAATCGGAAAGAACTTTCAGGTTTTCCGTCGCCGATTTATTAATATCCACATGACCTTTAGCTGCTGGGGGAGCGGCTAATTTTTTCATATAAAAGTCAGGAGCGGCGAATAATCCACCTTTTTCGGAGATCGCTAACACGGCCATAGAACCATTTTGACCGTAGGCAACCAAGTTAGTGCCTTCGCAGGGATCGACGGCGATATCGATTTCGACTAATTCATCGGGATTACAATATTGTTTGGCATCAACTTGGGTACAGATACCCACTTCTTCGCCAATATAGAGCATGGGAGCTTCGTCTCTTTCCCCTTCTCCAATAACGATGCGACCGCGCATATGGATTTTATTCATCCGTTCGCGCATCGCTTCCACAGCGACGTGATCGGCGATATTTTTTTCACCTTTACCCATCCACTTCGAGGAGGCAATGGCAGCCTGTTCGACCACTTCGATAATTTCTAACCCTAGCGTACTTTCCACTCGATGATCCTCCCTACAGCTGATCTATGATTTATCTAGTGAGTTTTTTTCCTTAACAGTCAAAAGTCTATCACCAGACGGGGATCATTCTTAAGTTTTTATGTAGATCATCTGCGGGGGACTGGTATAGCGAGGGAGTTTTTGCCAACACTATCACATCCATCTCGGTTATGGAGACTTTAATCACTTATTTTTGCTGGCGATCGCATGAAGGGAGCTTCTTACCCCTGTTGTCAGTGCTTATCTAAGAATCAGCTATTTAAATACGTCTTGGCTTAGAAAAATAAAGTTCCCCTAGACCCTGTGTGGGAAGCTTGAGGAAAGCTGGGTTAGGGGAAATGATTTATTCCTTTGCTGGATTAACTTGAGCATATAACTCTCATTTGTCAGGAATATAACAGCCAGATGTCAATTCTGTGACAAAGAAAAGCCGTTGATAAGCTGCCTGCGCATCTAAATTGCGGCTCTTCTCGACTTTGTGTGATAAGTTTAACTTATATAATGGCGATCAATCTTTGTGTCTTCTGTGTCTCTGTGGTTCCTTCTACTCCCTCGCCCGCAAGACTGTATCTTAGAATACATTTTACCCACCAAACTTGGGAGAGCGAAATTGCTGGTTGAGATGGGGCAAAATGCTTTGGCCGTGAGACTGCAGCCGTTCGGCAACAGGCAACAGTAAAGAGATCGAGGAAGATTCAGTTCACCCCAAGGATAGGCGGTTAAAATGCGTCTTAGCTGATCAGTAGAAAATTATGCCGACAATATTTTATTGGGGAGAAGATGAATTTGCTATTAACCAAGCGGTGAAAAATCTACAGGCAAAACTTCTCGATCCCCATTGGATACAGTTTAATTATGACAAAATTAATGGCGATCGCAATGAGGCAATTATCGAGGGACTCAATCAAGCAATGACTCCAGTTTTCGGACTGGGAAATCGTTTAGTTTGGTTAGCCGATACGGTTATTTGTCAACAATGTTCCGAGGATATTTTCAAGGAATTACAGCGCACTTTGCCCAATTTACCCGAAAATTCCTATCTGTTATTAACCAGTGCCAAAAAACCCGACTCCCGCTTAAAATCGAGCAAGTTTATCCAAAATCAGGCAGAGGTTAGAGAATTTGAACTAATTCCGCCTTGGAAAGTCGAGGAAATTGCCCAAAGAGTTAGGGAAATTGCCAAAGAAGTGGGAGTAAAATTAACTCCCGATGCGATCGAACTCTTAGCAGAAGCGGTGGGAAATAACAGCCGCTTACTGTGGATGGAGTTAGAAAAACTGCGTTTATTTAAAAATAATTCGGCAGTAACTATTGACAAAAAGGACATTTTAAGCCTAGTCAACGCCAGCAATCAAAGCAGCCTACAGTTAGCCAGTGCTATTTTAAAACGGGAGACAGGCAAAGCCCTCGAATTAGTTAATGAATTATTAAATCGTAACGAGAACCCCTTGGGTATCACCGCCACCCTAGTGGGTCAATTTCGCACTTGGGCAATAGTGAAATTAAAAATTGAAGAAGGAGAAAAAGACGACAAAAATATCGCCGCCGCCGCCGAAATTGCCAATCCCAAGCGACTGTATTTCATTCGCAAAGAGATACAATCTTTTTCTTCTAAGCAACTTCTGGCCACCTTGCCCATACTTCTCGAATTAGAATACCGTCTCAAGCGGGGTGCAGAACCTTTGGCAACTTTGCAAACCAAAATTATCGAACTTTGTTGTTTATTGGTGACTTAATACTCTTTCTTGTCTTTCAGAAATCCTCTAGAATAAGATTCTATAGACTTCAAACTTCTCAATAACCACAAAATGACCGATGATGCCATCCCTAGTCTAAATTTAGTCATCGCTAGTTTAGCCACGAGTAATAATTTCGCCCGTTGGGTGACGAAAGCACCCCTACCGGGGGGGTATGTGCATCATGACTGTGAATGGACCGAGAGTCTCGCCACGGAATGGATGGCATGGCAGGAAATATTCTGTCTGCAAAAAATGCCGACCTTGCCCATGTTAGAGCAATTAGAAGCAAATTCTCGACCTCAACTGACTCTTGCGGGAGAAGGCGACAGTTATGGCGGTCAATTGATGCAGAAACTAGGTATTAGTCTCTGGCAATGGTTATTTCAAGCATCAATTGGTCAAAGTTTCGCCCAAAGTCAGGGAATCGCCCTTGGCAAAAATCAGCCCCTGCGAATTCGCTTGGAATGTCGCAATCCCTATCTAATTCTGCTGCCCTGGGAAATTATGCAGCAATCCGGTAAACAGGCCATATCTCTGCATCCGAATATACTCTTTAGCCGCACCACCAGCGATGTGGAGCCACTGCAACCGATAAAACCAAGTAATAGTCTCAATATTCTCTTAGTTATTGGCGAAAAACAGATTAAACCCGCCGCTAGTTCCCTCAACCTCACCGCCATTAATACGGGTGGAGAAACTAACCCCGACCAGACACTGGAATCCGAGGCCGCCAATATTATCCGGGCCATCTCCCCCAGTGGTTCCCTCCAGAATTGGGGAGTGAAAGTCAAAGTCGATACCCTAATTCGACCAGGGGCCGAAGAACTGACTAAGGCCTTGGATAAGGGCAAATATCAAGCTTTTTTCTACGCCGGCCACGGAATCGCTGCCCCCAATGGCGGTTCCCTATTTCTGCGGCCAGGGGAACAGCTAAACGGGACGGAGTTAGCCCAAGTTTTGGTGAGAAATCAGGTTATTTTAACGGTTTTTAATGCCTGTTGGGGGGCTTATCCCGCTAAATCCGGTCAGGGGATGATCCCCCGCAGTAGTCTAGCGGAAGTCTTGATTCACCATGGCGTTCCCGCAGTTTTGGCCATGCGAGATGCGATCGCTGATCGAGAGGCCTTGAGTTTTATCGAAGTTTTTACCCGCACCCTCTTCGGATTCAAAGACAAAGAAGCGCAGATGTCCAAGTTGTTTCCCAGTCCAGGAGTCCCTATCGATGAGGCCGTTCGTATCGCTAGGCAGCAATTATTAACCCTCTACAAGTACAATCAACCCGCTTGGACTTTGCCGATCCTCTATATGCACCCAGAATTCGACGGACAATTGCTGCAAACCTTTGATGAGACTCAATTACCGACGGTTATGCCCAGTATCTCCGGAATCATGCCCGCCGCTTTCTTATACTATCTTGATCGTCCCGAAAGAAAATGGTCAATCCGTGGTGGTGCCATGAATATAGGACGGGACATGGAAAATGATCTACAGATTGCTGAAAAATGGGTTAGTAAAAACCATTGTCGGATAATTTGCCGTAAAAATGCCGATTATCCAGACTATCAATACTTTCTCGAAGATTTCTCCCGTTTTGGTACTTTTATCTATCAAGATGGCCACTGGAAACAGGTTCATAACCAAGAAGTTCCCCTAGAGTCCGGTTTACAGATTCGCTTCGGCAGTCACCAAGGCCAAATCCTCGAATTTGTGGTGGAATAATTAGGGTTTGTCGAAAAAGTTTGTCCTGGGAATTATGAATTATGAATTATGAATTATGAATTGGGGAGGTGGGGGAGTGAGAATTATGAATTATGAATTATGAATTATGAATTATGAATTATGAATTATGAATTATGAATTATGAATTGGGGAGATGGGGGAGTGGGAATTATGAATTATGAATTATGAATTATGAATTGGAGAGGTGGGGAGATGGGGGAGTGGGAATTATGAATTATGAATTATGAATTGGAGAAATGGGGAGATGGGGAATTATGAATTATGAATTATGAATTATGAATTGGAGAGGTGGGGAGATGGGGGAGTGGGAATTATGAATTATGAATTATGAATTGGAGAAATGGGGAGGTGGGGGAGTGGGAATTATGAATTATGAATTATGAATTATGAATTGGGGAGATGGGGAGATGGGGGAGTGGGAATTATGAATTATGAATTATGAATTATGAATTGGAGAAATGGGGAGATGGGGGAGTGGGAATTATGAATTATGAATTATGAAATGGGGAGGTGGGGAAGTGGGGAAATTGAACTAAAACCCTAAAACCCCAAAACCTGTCTCCTGTCGACCGCCTTCGTTAACTAAGTTTTTGCTTCCTCTTTCAGGGAATAAATTGGTTTAAACCAACCTTTGCGCCAGAAGTAAAAAATCAAGCCCCCCGCTACGGCTAACATGACTAACCAGACAAGGAAATAACTCCATTCTCCTTTTAATTCTGGCATATTCTCGAAGTTCATGCCATAGACACCAACGATAAAAGTTAAGGGAATAAAAATTGTCGAAATTACGGTTAAAAACTTCATAATTTCGTTTAATTTATTGCCCATAGTGGACATATAAACATCCATCAAACTCGCCGCTAATTCTCGATAAGCTTCGATAATTTCCAGAATTTGAATGACGTGATCGTAGGAATCCCGAAAATAAATTTGTACCTCATCACTGACTATACCATGATGGTCACGCATCAGTAAATGTAGAACATTTCGCATCGGCCAAATTAAGCGCCGCAGTGCTAATAATTCCCGACGGACATCATAGATTTCCTGCATTGTATCTCGATCGGGATCACTAATGATCATATCTTCCAAAGCCTCAATCCGATCTTCGTAGTGTTCTACCACGGGAAAATAACCATCGATAATCGTATCTAATAATAAATAGGTTAAATAATCCGCTCCCGATTTCCGTACTCGTCCCTGGGAAGTGCGAATTCGATCTCTAACTATCTCAAAACAGTCCTGTAATTCCTCCTCTTGAAAACTTAAAAGATAGCGTTTTCCTAAGACAAAACTCACCTGTTCTGTATCAAAACCGCTTTCATCTTCTTTCAGTCGCACCATCTGAGAAATCACTAACAATTGATTGTTATAATCTTCTAACTTGGGACGCTGCGGCACATTAACCACATCTTCTAATAATAAAGGATGCAGATTAAAAATTTCCCCTACTTGTTTTAAAACCGTCTCACTCCCTAACCCTTGAATATCCATCCAAGACACGGTATTTGTGCCAATATAGGGGGCGCAAGCATTGGGGGTAATATCCACCTTGCGAATGGCGTTATCTTCATCGTAGTCGATTAAAATAATCCGCGAGGGTTTGGCATCTGGTTCGATAATTAATGTCCCCGGTTCACTACCCGGTTCATCATAAAAATAATCGAAGTAGTCTTCTTCCTCGTCTCCATCGGTATCAGGACGGTTGTTAACGAATATATCGGGTTGTAGTTGGGTCATAAGCTTACAACAATCTGGCTAATTTGGGCAATAAGAAAACAGAAAAGTTAAAAAATTTAATTTGCCTAAAGTTACTATCTATCGCCATGGGATTACAGTAAACTGAAAATTGTTTACTGATTGATTCCCTCCTGATAATTATCAACGATGAGATTAATCGGGAGAATTAGCAATATTGACGGCCAAAATTTATGGAATCCGCCTCTTTTATTCCCCGTCTAGTTATCCCCGTCGGTGATCCCGCCGGAATCGGCCCTGAAGTGGTGTTAAAAGCGATCGCCGATTCCCCAATCTCGTCTATTTGTCAGATTACTCTAATCGGGACAAGAACGCTTCTCGAAAAAGCCTATCACGATCCCCATCTTCTCGATCGCTTTTCTCTGATCGATTTGCCCTACAATCAAGAAAAAATCGTTTGCGGGCGTGGGGATGCCCACAGTGGTGAAATTAGCTTTCTTTACCTGCAAGAAGCCATAAAACGCACCCTCAAGGGCGAATTTGATGGTATTGTCACCGGTCCAATTGCTAAATCCTGTTGGCAGTTGGCCGGTTATGATTTCCCCGGTCAAACGGAGGTTTTAGCTACCATGGCGGGAATTAACCGTTATGGGATGCTATTCGTCGCTAAATCCCCTCACAGTGGCTATAACTTACGCACTCTCCTCGCCACTACCCACATCCCCCTGCGAGCAGTTCCTGATGCTCTTAACCCCGATCTGATGACCCGAAAACTAGACCTATTGATCGAGTCTTTAAAGCTAGATTTCGGCATCGATCGCCCCAAAATCGCCATATCCGGCCTTAATCCCCACAGCGGCGAAGGGGGAAAACTGGGAAGGGAAGAAAAAGACTGGTTACAGCCTTGGTTGCAGTCAATGGCGCAGAAATACCCGCAAACCCAATTAATCGGCCTTGTCCCCCCTGATACCCTTTGGGTGGAACCGGGACGCGCTTGGTTTAGCGGTGCAGGGCAACCCGCCGACGCATATCTGGCATTATACCACGATCAGGGTCTAATTCCCGTCAAATTAATGGCTTTTGACTGTGCTGTTAATACCACCATCGGTTTACCTTTTGTTCGCACCTCTCCAGACCACGGGACGGCATTTGATATCGCCGGTCTTGGCATCGCTAGACCCCAGAGTATGCAAGCGGCGATCCAATTAGCGATCGAATTGTGTCAGCAGCGCCGTATAGATCGGTTTTAGCTGTTGGGGGTTAGGGAGATGAGAATTATGAATTATGAATTATGAATTATGAAGTGGGAAGTGGGAAGTGGGGAAGCTGTCTCATCACCCTATCACCCCAAAACCCTATCACCCCAAAACCCTATCACCCTATCACCTATCTCCTGACTCCTAATCCCGATTGCCAAATTGGTGTGAGCAGCGGGACAACCGGAGAACTAAACTAGAGATATAGCCCTCGATAGGAGACAATTGGATATGGGTATCGCTTCAGTTAACCCTGCCACGGGAGAAATTCTCAAGACTTTTACCCCTCTAACCTCGGAGGAATTGGCGGCGAAATTGGCCCTAGCTGAGGCAACTTTTCAGCAGTATCGCCGCACCGCCATCAGTCAACGAGGACAGTGGTTACGGCAAGCGGCGGATATTTTGGAACGGGATCAAGTAGCATTGGCTAAAACCATGACTTTAGAAATGGGGAAACCAATCAAATCAGCGATCGCAGAAGTCCTCAAATGTGCCTTGGTTTGTCGTTTTTATGCCGATAATGCCGCCGGTTATCTGGAAGATGTGCTGATTGCCACCGATGCTAGTCGCAGTTTTGTCCGTTATCAACCTTTAGGGGTGATTTTAGCGGTTATGCCCTGGAATTTCCCTTTATGGCAAGTATTTCGCTTTGCTGCTCCTGCTTTAATGGCGGGAAATGTCGGCCTACTCAAACACGCTTCTAATGTCCCCCAATCAGCTTTAGCGGTGGAAAGAATTTTATTAGAAGCCGGTTTTCCTAAAGGCGCTTTTCAAACTCTTTTGATCGGGGCCGATCGCGTTAGTGATTTAATTAACGATGAACGGGTAAAAGCCGCCACTTTAACCGGTAGTGAACCGGCGGGGATGAGTTTAGCAGCCGCCGCAGGAAAACAGATCAAAAAGGTGGTTTTGGAGTTGGGAGGTAGTGATCCTTTTATCGTTTTAGATAGTGCCGATATCGAGGCGGCAGCGGCTACGGCAGTGACGGCAAGATTGTTAAATAATGGTCAGACTTGTATCGCTGCTAAACGGTTTATTGTTATGGAAACTGTCGCCGATCAATTTGAACAGTTATTGGTGGCGAAATTCCAAGCTTTAAAAGTTGGTGATCCCCTTGATGAAACTGTTGATATTGGTCCCTTGGCCACGGTATCGATCGTCTCGGAAATTGCCGCCCAAGTGGAAAAAACCGTCGCTATGGGTGGTAAAGTCCTTGTGGGGGGTCAACGTTTAGAGGGAAAAGGTAACTTCTATCTACCAACGATTTTAACCGATATTCCTGCTGGTTCTCCGGGGGAAAAAGAGGAATTTTTTGGACCGGTGGCTTTACTATTTCGAGTCAAAAATATCGAGGAAGCGATCGCTTTAGCTAATGATAGTCCCTTTGGTTTGGGTTCTAGTGCTTGGACGAATAACCCCGCAGAAATTGAGCCTTTAATTACCGAAATTGAGGCCGGTTGTGTGTTTATTAACGGTATGGTTAAATCCGATCCTCGTTTACCCTTTGGGGGGATTAAACGTTCTGGTTTTGGACGGGAATTAAGTGTGGAAGGTATTCGCGAATTTGTCAACGTTAAAACTATTTGGATTAAGTAATTCAGTTATCAGTTATCAGTTATCAGTTATCAGTTAGAAAAGCCTTATATTAACTTAATCTTTTTATAAAAATATGCCGCGTATTATTGATAATATTGAGTCCCATTTATTGCCAATTTTACGCGAAAGTTTATTAGCAGCCCAACGCGCTGATTTTTGCGTGGGTTATTTTAATTTGCGCGGTTGGCAGTCCATAGATACCTATATTGATCACTTTCTCGGGGGTGATTTGTCCTGTTGTCGTCTGCTGATTGGTATGCAGAAAGCACCCCAGGAATTACTACAGCAATCCCTGTCTTTATTGAACAGATCGAATAATATAGATAAGGCTACTTCTGCTCGTTTAAAAAAACAAATTGTTCAGGATTTTTGCCAGCAATTAACTTGGGGGAATCCTAGCAATCGAGATCAGGAAGCTTTGCAACGTTTGGCCAAACAAATTCAATCGGGAAAGCTAGTAATTCGCTTATTTTTGGGCTATAATCTCCATGCTAAATTATACCTTATTCATCGACAGGATGTCAATAATCCAACGGTGGGATTTTTGGGTAGTAGTAATCTAACTTTTGCGGGATTACAACAGCAGGGAGAATTAAATATTGATGTCCTTGATCACGATGCTTGTGCCAAATTACAAAAGTGGTTTAATGATCGTTGGTTTGATGCTTGGTGTTGGGATATATCCGAGGATATTGTCAAGGTGATTAACCAAAGTTGGGCCCGGGAAAGTCTGATTCCTCCCTATCATATCTATTTAAAAATAGCTTACCATCTTTCCTTTGAAGCGAGAGCCGGTTTAGCAGAATACAAAATTCCCCGACAGTTTGACCAAGACTTACTAGATTTTCAGAAATCGGCCATTAAAATTGCCGCTCGTTATGTGCAAAAACGCGGTGGAGTCTTAATTGGCGACGTGGTGGGGTTAGGAAAAACGCGCATCGCTTCCATTCTAGCATATATTTTGCAGGAAGACTACGATTTAGAAATCTTAATTATTTGTCCGAAAAATCTCCTGACTATGTGGGAGGATTACAGCTATAAATACAAATTAAGAGCGAAAATTATCCCCTTAAGTCAGGTTATACAGAAATTACCCAATCTGCGACGCTATCGGGTAGTAATTATCGATGAAAGTCATAACCTGCGTAATCGAGAGGGTAAACGTTATCGGGTGATACAGGAGTACATTAACACCAACGAAAGTCGCTGTATTCTCTTAACTGCCACTCCCTACAATAAAAACTATCGTGACCTGTCCAATCAACTGCGTTTATTTATTCAAGAGGATACTAATCTCGGAATTCGTCCCGAAAGACTACTAGAATCTCTGGGAGGAGAAATCGAATTTAATCGCAGATACCAATATTCGGTTAGGTCCTTAGCAGCCTTTGAAAAAAGTGAGTCTCCTGACGACTGGAGAGACTTAATGCGTCTCTATATGATTAGACGGACTCGCGGTTTTATCAAAAATAATTATGCTACAGAAGACGAACAGGGTCGTCGGTATCTAAAATTTGCTGATGGGTCGAGGGTTTATCTTCCCCAACGACAACTAAAGACAATCAAATTTGACCTGCAAGACTCGGTTTATGCGCGTTTATATTCGGAAGCAGTGGTGATAACTCTCAACGGATTGAAGTTACCCCGTTACGGATTGGGAAATTATCTAATTAAAGGATGTAAAGGGACAGGAGAGGAGGAAACTATCTTAAAAAGTCTATCCCGTGCGGGTAAAGGATTAATGGGTTTTTGTCGGACGAATTTATTTAAACGTTTGGAGAGTGGAGGGTATGCTTTCCTACAATCCCTTGACCGTCATATTCTCCGTAACTATATTTTCCTTCATGCTATGGCCAATAATTTACCCCTTCCCATCGGGAGTCAGGATCTAGCTTTGTTAGACACTCGTTATCTGGATGAGGATTTACCCACTCAGGGAGAGGATGAAAGTCTAGAAACCGAGGACATTAGGGGGATAACCGGATTAGAAAAAGAGTATAAAAAAAGAGCCGAACAAGTGTATCAAAAGTATAGCGGTGATTATCGCAAGCGCTTTCAGTGGATTAACACCGAGGTGTTTGAACCCGCGTTGAAAAAAGACCTAAAATCCGATGCTTTGATTTTAATAGCGTTATTGCACACCTGTGGGACTTGGCAGCCGGAAACCGACGAAAAGCTAGAGAAATTATGGCAGCTGTTACAGGAAAATCATCCCGGAGAAAAGGTGTTAATTTTTAGCCAATTTGCCGATACAGTCAGTTATTTGGTCACTCAGTTGCAAAATCGGGGAGTGGATAAGATTGCGGGAGTGACGGGAAACTCTGCTAATCCTGCGGAAATGGTCCATCGTTTTAGTCCCCGCAGTAATTCTCAGCAAGTGGGGGAAGAAATACGAGTCCTAGTCGCGACGGATATCTTGAGCGAAGGGTTAAATTTACAGGATTGTGCCATTATCGTTAATTATGACCTACCCTGGGCAATTATTCGCCTCATTCAACGGGCCGGAAGGGTAGATAGAATCGGTCAAAAAGCAAGTCAGATTCTCTGTTATTCCTTTTTACCTGCGGAGGGAGTGGAGAGAATTATTAAACTGCGGACGAGACTATCTCAAAGACTGCGAGAGAATGCTGAGGTGGTGGGGACCGATGAGGTATTTTTTGAGGAGGAGATGGATAACCAGACTTTATTGGATCTGTATCATGAAAAATCTGAGGTTATCGATGAGGAGGAGGATCAAGAAGTGGATTTAACTTCGGAAGCGTATCAAATTTGGAAAAATGCGATCGAAGTTGACCCTAATTTAAAACATACCATAGAGACTCTGCCGCCGGTGGTTTATTCTACCCGTTGCCATAGTGGGACAGCAACCCATCCGGAGGGAGTCATGGTTTATCTAAAAACTGCTGGGGGAAATGATGCTTTAGCATGGATGGATAAGCAGGGAAATAGTGTCACTCAATCCCAATTAGCTATTTTACGGTCCGCTGCCTGTCATCCCCAAACCCCGGCCATTCCCCCCCATCCCCAACACCATCAGTTAGTACAAAAAGGTACAGAATTAATTGCGGAGGAGGAAAACAATTCTGGGTCTAAATTGGGACGATTGACGGGAGCAAAATTTAAGACCTACGAGCGCTTAAAAAGGTATTCTCAAGATAGTAAGGATGATCTGTTTGCTCATGAGGATTTATGCAAGGCTCTCGACCAATTGTATCATTATCCCCTTAGACAGTCGGCTCTCGATCGCTTAAATCGTGGTTTAAGAACCGGCATCAGTAACCGACAATTGGCAGACTTACTGGTATCTTTATATAAAGATGACCGTCTCTGTATTCTTCACCCACAAGAATCCACCCAAGAACCTCAGATTATTTGTTCCTTGGGTCTATTTCAACCTTCTTAAGTCCCCCTTATCAAGGGGAATTTAGGGGGATATAACCAATTCAAGTCCCCCTTATCAAGGGGGATTTAGGGGGATCTAACCAATTCAAGTCCCCCTTATCAAGGGGGATTTAGGGGGATCAAACCCAATTCAAGGGGGATTTAGGGGGATATAACCAATTCAAGTCCCCCTTATCAAGGGGGATTTAGGGGGATCAAACCTTTTGCTATATTAGATGTATCTCCAATCTCAGCGAAGCGAATTGGATTGGTTCATAATTTATCGATATTTATCTAATATGTCCCTTAACTTCTCCCGGACTCGCGACTTATTATCTAACTTCCAATTTGGGGAACTGTTTATCGAGGAATTGGGATGGTCTCATCCTCGCGCAAAAAAAACTGTTAGTATCACCGTTGACAATCAAGAATATCCCTGTCAACGGATTGCGGAAGTGTCCGGAGTAGCAGTATTAGAGGTGACAACTACCGATATACCCGATGCGAAACTTCGTCGGGACATTCACCAGCAAGTTATCGAAAGAATTGCCGAAAATCTGCTAATTTTCGTCGATGGGGGACGGACACGCAGTTTATGGTACTGGGTAAAAAGAGAGGGAAGTAAAAGTTATATCCGTGACCATCTTTATATAAAAGGACAACCGGGAGATTTATTTCTGGGTAAACTAGCGGAATTAGTCCTCGATATCACCGACTTTGAAGATGGGGAACCCTCCGTGGTGGAGGTGGCCCATCGCTTACAAAAAGGTTTCGATATCGAAAAGATTACCAAGAAATTTTATCAGGAATTTCAGCGAGAGCATTTACAGTTCCTCCCCTTTATCCAAGGAATCGATCGAGAAAGCGATCGAAAATGGTACACTTCCGTTATTCTCAATCGTTTAATGTTCGTCTATTTCCTGCAGCGCAAGGGATTTATCGATAACGACTTCAACTATCTGCAAAACCAATTACAAGCAAGTCAACGACGGGGGGAAAATTTATTCTATCGTCAGTTTCTGCAAACCCTCTTTTTCCAAGCATTCGCTAAACCGGAATACCAACGAGATGCGACGGTAACTGCATTGGTGGGAAAAGTCAAATATCTTAACGGAGGATTATTTCTCCAACATCCCCTCGAAAATATTTATCAAAACATTTGTATTGATGACCAAGCATTTGAGAATATCCTCGATTTATTCTCCCGTTACTCCTGGAATCTTGACGACACTCCGGGGGGAAGCGATGACGAAATTAACCCCGATGTTTTGGGATATATCTTTGAAAAGTACATCAACCAAAAAGCTTTCGGTGCTTACTATACCCGTCCGGAGATTACTGAATATCTCTGTGATAGGACGATTAATAAATGGATTGTCGAGAGAAGCAATCAACATTATCCCCGCAAACAATTTGCCAGTATTTCTGAACTACTAATTAATCTCGATTCTCCCCTCTGTCAGCTTCTGATTGAAGATATTCTTCCCCAGCTTTCTATTTTAGACCCTGCCTGTGGTTCCGGTGCTTTTTTAGTGGCTGCGATGAAGACATTAATCGCAATTTATAGCGCGGTAATTGGGACAATTGAACTACGGGGAGACAGTAAATTAAAACAGTGGTTAACAGAGGTAAGAAAATCCCATCCCTCTCTCGGATATTACATCAAAAAAAGAATTATTTCCGATAATCTCTACGGTGTCGATATCATGGAGGAAGCGACGGAAATCGCGAAACTGCGTTTATTTCTCGCTTTAGTTGCTGCCGCACAATCGGTGACAGAATTGGAACCCTTACCGAATATTGATTTTAATATCATGTCGGGAAATTCCCTCATCGGTTTAATTCGCGTGGACGAAAAAAGTTTTAATCTCATGGGAGAGGAAAACATTCTGCAAACCCTCACCGCGCAAAATTATCAGGCAATTCTCGCAGAAAAAAATCGCAGTATTGAATTATACAAAGAACACGCTTTTCGGTTGGGAGAAGTAGAGGGAACCCCCCAAGAAAACCGTCTCCAGATGTTACGCAATCACATCGAGGATGTCAACCGCGAATCGGTGCAGAAATTAAACCAAATTCTCTTAGATGAGTTTAGCGGTAAGTTGTCAATTAAGTACGAATCCGCACAATTAACGGGAAAAGCAAAGAAACGTTTATTAACTCTCTCTGATATGCAGTCCCTGAAACCCTTCCACTGGGGTTATCACTTCGATAAACTGATTACAGAAAAAGGTGGTTTTGATGTGATTATCACCAATCCCCCTTGGGAAGTCTTTCAAACCGATGAAAAGGAATTTTTTCAGCAGTATGATAGTTTAATTCAGAAAAACAAACTTGATATAAAATCATGGAACAAACAGCGAGATAAACTTTTAGAGAATCCAGAAATCCAAAAAGCTTGGTTAGAATATTGTAGTGGTTATCCCCATGTTAGTGCTTATTTTAAAAAGTCCGAACAATATCGAAATCAAAATTCTGTAATTAACGGCAAAAGTGCTTCAAGGAAAATTAATCTTTATTGTTTATTTACAGAACAATGTTTTAATCTACTCCATCCCCAGGGAGAATGTGGAATAGTTGTTCCCAGTGGAATTTATACCGATTTAGGAACCAAACAACTGCGGGAAATGTTATTTTCTCAGACAAATGTGACAGGATTATTTTGTTTTGAAAATCGTAAAACAATTTTTGAAGGTGTAGATAGTCGCTTTAAGTTTGTCATTCTAACTTTTGAGAAAAATAAACAAACTCTTTCCTTTCCTGTGGAGTTTATGCGTCACGATGTTGAGGAATTACAACGGTTTCCCCATAAAGATAGTTTAGTAATTAGCGTCGATTTAATCCGCAAACTATCCCCCGATTCCCTCTCGGTAATGGAATTTAAACAAGATATAGATATTCATATCGCTGAAAAAATGTCTCGTTTTCCCATGCTAGGAGAAACCCTTCCCGATACATGGAATCTCAAGTTAACATCAGAATTTAACATGACTACTGATAGTTATTTATTTAAAACTGAACCCGCAGAAGGAAGACTACCTCTCTACGAAGGAAAAATGATTCATCAATTCACCCATCGGTATGCTTTACCGAAATACTGGTTAGATGAAAAGGAAGCAAGACAAGCTTTATTAAAACGCGGTGAAGTCGATAAAGGTCAAATCTTGGACTATCAAACCTATCGTTTAGGATTTCGTGATGTTGCTAGAAATACGGATATTAGAACTATGATAGCTACAATTTTACCTCCTAATTCATTTTGTGGCAATACAATAAGTTTAGAAAAAAATGAGAAGCAAGTAGCTATAAGTTTAAAAGAAAAATGTTATCTATTATCCATTTTTAATAGTTTTGTTTTTGATAGAAGTATCCGAGATAAAGTTACATCTCATTTATCATTCTTTTATGTTTATCAGAACCCTATCCCCCGATTAAAAGAGGGAGATAAATACTTTCAGGAGATAGTAGAAAATGCGGCAAAATTGATTTGTACTACAGAAGAATTTGAGCAATTAGCGAAAGAAGTGGGGATAGGTTCCCATAAAAATGGAGTAACAGAAGAAGGAGAAAGAATGGCAATTAGAGCGAAATTAGATGCAATAGTCGCCCACTTGTATGAATTAAACCTAACAGAATTTCAACATATATTAACTACCTTTCCCCTCGTCCCCGAAAGCGTCAAAACTGCCACCCTCAAAGCTTACCAAACCCTCTAAGGGAATTATGAATTATGAATTATGAATTATGAATTATGAATTATGAATTATGAATTATGAATTATGAATTATGAATTATGAATTATGAATTATGAATTATGAATTATGAATTAT